>Ga0209138_1000086_pt1 | contig 88155 bp, 73 predicted proteins | sample SaaInl3SG_22_DNA_FD_184645 | JGI IMG/M metagenome (GOLD analysis project Ga0209138, IMG submission 184645) | Marine microbial communities from expanding oxygen minimum zones in the Saanich Inlet - ESP_153SG_22_DNA (SPAdes) (version 2) | ecosystem: Environmental > Aquatic > Marine > Intertidal...
TACAAAAGTAAAACACCCCGCCCGTGAAGGCGAGGTGTTCCATAAAAAACTTAATACCAAGGTTATTAACCGAGGTAGGTCTTCAAGATTTTACTTCTTGAGGTATGCTTCATGCGACGAATGGCTTTCTCTTTAATTTGACGGACACGCTCGCGCGTCAAGTCAAATTTCTCACCAATCTCTTCCAACGTCATTGGATGCTGACCGCCTAAACCGAAGTACAGGCGAATAACATCGCCTTCACGCGGTGTTAGTGTCGCTAATGAGCGCTCAATTTCAGTACGCAAACTGTCCATCATCAAATCTTCATCCGGATGTGGACTGTCTGAAGAATTCAATACATCGTACAAATTGCTGTCTTCACCTTCAACAAGTGGCGCGTCCATACTTACGTGACGACCACTATTACGCATACTTTCTTTCACGTCAGATTCGCTCATCTCCAAATGCTTGGAAATTTCAGCGGCACTTGGTGGACGCTCGTGCTCTTGCTCGAGGTATGCGTATGCTTTGTTGATTTTATTGATTGAACCAATTTTGTTCAATGGCAAACGAACGATACGGCTCTGCTCTGCAAGTGCTTGCAGAATACTCTGACGAATCCACCAAACGGCGTAAGAAATGAACTTAAAACCGCGTGTTTCATCGAAGCGTTGCGCAGCTTTAATCAAACCGAGGTTTCCTTCATTGATCAAATCGGGAAGGGTTAAACCTTGGTTTTGATATTGCTTTGCTACAGAAACCACAAATCGAAGGTTGGCTTTGGTCAACTTTTCAAGGGCAATCTGATCGCCGGCTTTGATTCGCTGAGCCAATTCCACTTCTTCCTCAGCAGTGATCAACTCCACTTTACCGATTTCCTGAAGGTATTTGTCCAACGAAGCCGTCTCGCGGTTCGTTACCTGTTTTGTGATTTTTAACTGTCTCATGCTCGAGATGAATTTTTTAGCGTAGGTGCGCCTTTGTTAACCAAAGACGCACTACACAAGTTCAAAAGATAAGAATTATGCTTCAGCTTTATCGCCGTCTTTCTCCGGTTTCGGGAGTAGCACCTTGCGAGAAAGCTTCATCTTACCTGCTTTGTCAACCTCTAGAAGCTTCACTTTAACTGTATCACCTTCTTTAAGTACGTCTTCAACGTTCTTAATACGGGTCCAGTCAATTTCTGAAATGTGAAGCAATCCTTGAACTTTCGGAGCAATCTCAACGAATGCACCGTAAGTCTGTACACCACGTACAATACCTTCGTATACCTCACCAATTTCTGGTTCGAATGCGATGGCACGGATCATTTCTAATGCCTTATCCATCATGGCGGCGTCTTTTCCTGAAATTTCCACGTGACCGCGGTCGTCAACCTCAGAGATAGTTACCGTTGTGCCAGTATCTGCCTGGATTCCTTGGATATTTTTACCACCTGGGCCAATGATTGGACCGATGAATTCTTTCTTCACAGTAAGCTTGTAGATCTTAGGAGCATTCGGCTTTAATTCCGTGCGCGATTCCGGCATGGTTTTCAGCATTTCACCCAAGATGTGCAAGCGACCTTCTAAGCTCTGCTTCAGGGCTTGAACTAAAATTTCGTAGCTCAAACCTTTGATTTTGATGTCCATCTGACAAGCAGTAATACCTTTTTCAGTACCCGTTACTTTAAAGTCCATATCGCCCAAGTGATCTTCATCACCGAGGATATCAGACAATACAGCAAATTTCTCACCGTCAGAAATCAATCCCATGGCAATCCCACTTACAGGACGAACCAATTTTACACCTGCATCCATAAGTGCTAGTGTTCCTGCACAAACTGTTGCCATCGAAGACGAACCGTTTGATTCAAGGATGTCTGAAACGACACGGATAGTGAATGGGTTTTCTGGATCAACCATTTGGTACAATGCACGTTGTGCAAGGTTACCATGACCTACCTCGCGGCGGCTAACCCCACGAATAGGACGTGCCTCACCGGTAGAGAATGGTGGGAAGTTGTAGTGCAAATAGAATTTCTCTTCACCTGTAAAGGTTGCATCATCTATTCTGTTTGCGTCCAACGAAGTACCTAAGGTAACAGTGGTTAATGATTGCGTTTCTCCACGTGTGAAGACAGCAGAACCGTGTGCGCCAGGTAGGTAGTCAATTTCTGACCAAATAGGGCGAACTTCTGTAGTTGCACGTCCGTCCAAACGTTGTCCGTCGTTCAACACCATGTCACGCATGGCTTTGTACTCTACATCGTGGAAATAGGTTTTTGCAAAACCGGTGTTTGCCGCCAACCACTCTTCGTCTTTGCTTTCAAGATATTCGTTTAGAATAGCTTTGAATCCTGCAGAACGTTCGTGCTTTGGTAAACCACTTTTTGCAACTTCATATACTTTATCGTACGTAGCAGCCATTACTTCTTCACGCACTTCTTCGTTGTGCGTTTCGTGGCTGTATTCACGTTTAGTTTGTGCTTTCTCTACATGAGAAGCCAAACGCAATTGCGCTTCAATCTGAACTTTAATGGCGTCGTGGGCATATTTGATTGCCTCAACCATTTCTTCTTCAGAGATTTCTTGCATTTCACCCTCGACCATAACGACACTGTCCATAGACGCACCGATCACCATATCGAGTTCAAGCTCACCAATCTGAGCTGGGGTAGGGTTGATCACGTGTTCTCCATTAATGCGACCAACGCGCACTTCAGAAATAGGACCGTCGAATGGAAGATCACTCACTGCGATCGCTGCAGAGGCAGCTAAACCCGTTAATGAGGTTGCTTCAACATTCTCGTCGTAGGAGATCATCTGAATCATGAGTTGAATCTCAGCGTGGTAATCCTTTGGGAACAAAGGACGCAATACACGGTCGATCAAACGCATGGTCAACACTTCATTGTCTGAAGGACGTCCCTCTCTTTTAAGAAAACCTCCAGGTACGCGACCGTTGGCCGCAAATTTTTCACGGTAATCTACCGTAAGCGGAAGAAAGTCAACGCCGTCTTTCGCTTCTTTGCTGGACACAATAGTGGCCAACAGCATTGTCCCACCGCACTTAACGACAACTGAGCCATCTGCTTGTTTGGCCAGTTTCCCGGTCTCAAGTGTGATTTCTCTTCCGTCAGGAAGTACGATAGTTTCAGTAATTGCTTGTGGAATCATATATAGTGTAAATAGATACTTTTTTATACGCAAAAAGGCAATTGTAAAAATTGCCTTTTTGTGTACTTCTTAAGCTGGGATTATTTTCTCAAGCCTAGTTTCTCGATGATCGCACGGTAACGCGCGATATCTGTTTGCTTTAGGTAGTTCAGTAGTTTTCTACGCTTACCAACCAAACGGATGAGCGAACGCTCAGTGTTGTGGTCTTTTCTGTTTTGCTTTAAGTGACCGGTCAAATGATCGATACGGTAGCTAAACAGAGCGATTTGTCCTTCAGATGAACCAGTGTCCGTTGCTGATGCGCCGAATTCGGCAAAAATTTCTTCTTTCTTTTCTTTAGTAAGGTACATACCAAAATCGTTTTAGATGTTTGTAATGCTATAAGGCCGCAAAGATAGATAAATTATTCACTCTGAGCGGCTTTTTGAAAATTATTCGGTGCCTACTGGACTCCAGTAAATCTTTGTGCCTACGGTGATCCCTTGCGCTGCTGCTTGACCTCCTAAGACTTCGAGAACATACGATGCAGGTGCAGCGCTTGGAAGGCTTTTTGTCGAAAGTGGTTCGGCATTGGCTTGAATGCTCACTACGTCATTTGTTGCATTGATGTAAATGATATCCAGCGCGACAAGGGTATTCTTCATCCAAAAGCTTCGTAATTGGTCGCCACCTGGCATGAAGAAGAGCATGGCCCTATTCGGTGGTGTAGATCTGCGGTACATCATACCGATCTCTATAGCCTCTGGCGTTGTTGCATATTCGGTTTCAAAAACAGTAGCGGTATCTGTACCATTTACTGCCCAAACGGTACCATCGACGCGAAAGGGCGGTTCGTAGGGTTCATTGGGTTGTTTTACGGAAGGCTTCGTGTTGGAACTGAATTTGCCAATGCTTCCTACGATGGAAGGAATGATAAATGCGGCCAAACCGAGGCCAACAATCCAAACGGCGTATTTTCTAAATGCGTTCATTACAATGATTTTTTGCGCAGGCTTAATGCGATAAATAGTAGTCCAATTGCAACCAGCGGTATACTCAGCCACTGGCCCATATTAAGTTGCATACTTTGTTCAAAATCTACTTGAACTTCTTTGAAATTTTCAATGAAAAATCTGAAGCCAAAAACAAGCACTAGAAAAAGTCCAAATAGAAACCCGCGCTTTTCTCCAACAACAGTTTTTAAGTAGAGCAAAGCGAGAACAATGAAAAAGAGCCAGTAACCCGCTGCTTCGAACAACTGTGTAGGGTAGCGAGGTACACCGATCAGTTGCGTCTGCGCGTGCCAGCCATTTTCATCTTCATATACCGTTACCTCCGGAATGCCATGGACCAAAAGGTTTTGATTATCGGGATCCTGTGTGTTGAGAATGCGCGGTAAAAAGTCTGTAGCGTACTGCTGCGTTTGGACGTCGTTAAGACGTACGAAGGTTAAGGTGGCATTGAGTACAGGGTAGGTGATGGAATCGGTTAGGACGAATTGGTCCGTTTTCTCAAAAGTGGCGGACTTTAAGGTCCCACCGTATCCCCGTATCAAGGTATTGCGTCCATCTTCTACAAAAACCGTCTCAAAGGCGCTGTTGGCCGGCGCACCATAAATTTCGGAATTGAACCAATTGCCCATACGAATGAAGCCTGCCGCTAACGCTACAACGATAACGATGCGGTCTAAGGTCCACAAAGGATGCTTTTTTGCCAATTTCTTACTCCAATAGAACATGGCCGCTACAATAGCGATGGCCGCGCCGTGCGAGGCTAGGCCGCCTTTCCATACCATCAGGATTTCACCGAGGTGATCCTTGTAGTAGCTCCAGTCATAAAAAATAACGTGTCCCAGTCGAGCCCCAACAATGGTGGCACCTACCATCCAGTACACCAAACTGTCCATGAGTTTAGGGTTGACGTTTTCTCTTTTAAAAACATATTGCATCCCGTACTGGCCTAGAACGAAACTGATGATAAACATCAGCGAATAGAATCGGAGCTCAAAGCCTGCGATAGGGATGTGGTTGGGAAAGTCCCAGAGAATGGTCAATAGCATAGTGTTATTCTTTCCAGTCTACAATAAACAGATTTGTCGCGCGCGACCCGCCGTTGTTTCTATTTGAAGCGAAGACTAATTTACTACCGTCCGGCGAGAACATCGGGAACGCGTCAAAAACGCCGTCGTAGGTAACCTGCTCGAGCCCCGTTCCGTCGGTATTGATCATGAATAGGTTGAAAGGATAGCCGCGCTCGCTGTGGTGGTTGGTTGAGAATATAATTTTATTGCCGCTCGGGTGGTAGAATGGGGCCCAATTGGCATTTCCCAGCTGGGTAACTTGGGTCAATTCTGAGCCGTCTACATTACACGTATAAATCTCCATATGCGTAGGCTCGACCATGCCTTGTGCAAGCAAATCTTTGTATTTATTCACCTCTTCTTCAGTCTGCGGACGTGAACTTCTAAAGACCAATTTCTTGCTATCTGGGCTGAAGAAAGCGCCACCGTCGTACCCTAAGCCGCTCGTAACTTGAGTGATGTTCGATCCGTCAATATCGCAGGTGTACAGTTCCAAATCACCACTGCGGTCTGATGTAAATACGATTTTAGTTCCGTCTGGACTTACAGTAGCTTCCGCATCGTAACCTGGGCCAGAAATTAATGTGTCTACAATGTGCCCTTGTAGATCACTGACGTAAATGTCAAAATCAGCATAGATAGGCCACACGTATGCGCCACTTTCACCGCGTTCTGGAACCGCGGGGCATGCAGTGTCCCCTCTAAATGTACTGGCGTAAAGAATCGTAGTATCACCGGGCATAAAATAGGCGCAAGTCGTGCGACCTAAATCATTCGAGATGAGCTGCGGTTCTTTGTCCCAAACGGTATCAGTATTCCAGTTAAAAGCATAGATCTGATCGCATTGATTTCCCCACTTTTCCGCATTACTCTGGAAAGTGAGCATGGTTCCGTCAAAACTGAAATAGGCTTCAGCATTATCGCCGCCATTAGTCAATTGACGAATGCCTTCAAGATGAATTTCTTCGTCGTAACTGATTTTGTCCTCCCAAGTCGCTCCGCTCGCACCATCTGCAGATTCAGAGTTAGATTGACAGGCGAACAAGGCAAATGCCGCAGAGAATAGCACGAGTTTCTTCATTGTATGAGATTAGCGTATGTTTTTATCTTTTAATTCTTTTTCAAGTGCGCTTCCTGGCACTGGGTCCCAGCCGTGTCCACCCCAAGGATGACAACTACCAATTCTTTTTAGACTCATCAGAAAGCCTTTAAATGGACCGTGGATCTTAACCGCTTCCGCTGCATAAACACTGCAGGTGGGTTGGTAGCGGCAAGAAGGACCAAGCAATCGGGAGAATACCGTACGGTACAACCAAATCAATACAAGTAAGGGAGTTCCGAGCACTTTCAAAACGACATCCTTCACAGCTTTCATTTTTTAGAGGCTGTAGCTGGTGCCATCTGCACCATCTTTGAGCTGGATACCTGCTTCTTGCAATTGGTCTCGGATTAAATCTGCCGTTCCCCAATCTTTGTTCAAGCGGGCTTGTGCTCTTAATTCAATCACCAATGACATGGCTTTATCTAAGGCGTCTTTATGTGCGTCTGAAGAATCTACGGACTTTGACCGTAAGCCTAAGAGCTCAAAAGTGAAAGCGTGTAAAGTAGTTTTAAATGTGACTAAATCGTCAGCATCAAGTCCAATCGTGCCTTCCGCGGTACTGATCCATTTGATGGCTTCGAACAGATGTGCAATGAGAATAGGCGTATTGAAATTATCGCTCATCGCTTGATAACATTTGTCTATCCAAGGTTGCAGCGCAATGGTGGATTCCTTTGACGGTTCTAAGGTGTCCAATTTTTCAAGCGCACTAAGTAACCTGTCGTGCCCTTTTTCTGCTGCGAGTAGTGCATCATTACTGAAATCCAAAACACTGCTGTAGTGCGCTTGCATCATGAAGAATCGGACTACAGAGGGGCTAAAGCCTTTCTCTAAAATTGGGCTATCCCCAGCGAACAATTCCCTCGGTAAAATCGTGTTACCAGTACTCTTACTCATGCGCTTTCCGTTCAGCGTCAACATGTTTGCATGCATCCAATACCGAGCGCCTTTGTGCCCTGAGCAAGCGCTGTTTTGTGCAATCTCGCATTCGTGGTGCGGAAACTTCAAATCCATTCCACCGCCATGAATATCGAACGACTCGCCTAAATATTTTGTACTCATCGCTGAACACTCTAAGTGCCAGCCTGGAAATCCTATACTCCATGGCGAAGGCCAACGCATGATGTGCGTAGGTGATGCTTTCTTCCAAAGTGCAAAGTCTGCAGGGTTGCGTTTTTCTTCTTGGCCATCTAAAGCACGGGTACCGGCTTGTAGCTCGTCCATTTTACGCCCTGAAAGTATTCCGTAGTCGCCGCCATTTGCATTGTAGGCAGTCACATCAAAGTACACTGAGCCGTTACTTTCGTAGGCCCATCCTTTATCTAGAATGGTCTGAACCATTTCTATCTGTTCGGATATGTGTCCAGTGGCAGTAGGCTCGATAGATGGCGGGAAGGCATTAAGTGCATCCATCACTTTATGAAAGTCAACGGTGTACCGTTGCACAATCTCCATGGGTTCTAATTGCTCTAAACGTGCTTTTTTGGAAATTTTATCTTCACCTGAATCGGCATCATTTTCTAAATGCCCTGCGTCCGTAATGTTTCGAACATAGCGCACTTTGTAGCCGATATGCCTTAGATAACGGAAGATCATATCGAATGAAGTGAATGTTCGTGCATTACCTAAGTGCACATCACTGTATACTGTTGGGCCACATACATACATACCCACATTACCTTCGTGAACAGGGGCAAAAACCTCCTTTTCACCGGTCAGGCTATTCTCAATACTTAAGGGGTAAGAAGTGTATAATGGTTTCACTAAGCGCCAAAATCAGTTGTAAGGTTGATGTAATCTAAAAATTCGCTCTTTTTTGCTTCGTCTTGGAATGCACCACCAAATTCGGCGGTTACGGTCGAACTCTCAATATCTCTGATGCCTCGCGAATTCACACAAAGGTGTTTTGCATCAATCACACAAGCGACATCATCCGTTCCCAGGGTTTCTTGCAGCGCTTGGACTACCTGGCGGGTAAGGCGCTCCTGTACTTGAGGGCGCTTTGCGTAATAATCAACAATTCTGTTCATCTTACTCAAACCAACTACTTTTCCCTTAGAAATGTAGGCCACATGTGCACGTCCTACAATAGGTAGAAGGTGGTGTTCGCAGGTAGAATACACAACGATGTTTTTCTCCACCAGCATTTCATTATAGCGGTAGGAATTATCAAAGGTGCTCATGCCCGGTTTACGCGCAGGATCTAGTCCGCCAAACGCTTCGTTGACGTACAGTTTGGCCACACGCATCGGCGTTCCTTTAAGACTGTCGTCTTCCAGGTCCATGCCAAGGGTAGTCAATATGCCTTTCACATGTTCCGCAATGGTTGCAATTTTTTCCTCATTAGAAAGGTCAAAAGCATCCGCGCGTAGTGGTGTAACTGCGGTAAAACTCTCGTGTGCATCGCCAATTTCGTCGGCGAGAAGTTCGTTAATAGTATCAGACATTTTTTTAGTCTATGCTTTAAGGGCGGCAAAGGTACAAACTATTAATCCCAAAAAGGCACCCCTTGTTCACGCGCTTTAGTCTCTAATTCGTCGAGTTTTTCATCAATAGTTTCCAATGCCGCAACTGCATCTTTAATCATAGCCTCTGCATCTTCTTTCAAAGCACGCATTGTACCCGTCGGCGCTCCTCGGTGGTTGTACGCACCCCAAGCCAGCAATCCTGTAACATCTCCTAAAGAGCTGGATGTTTCAAATTCATGCTTTTTACGTGTGCCGTCGCCGTTAAGTAAAACGCCAATCTCCTTCAATTCGAGATCAATAGCGCGCGCTTCAGATATATTTTCAAGATCTACACCTGGTGTGTTTCTAAGACCTGCTCGTAATTCATTCAATTCCTCGTTAAGCTCTGTATACAGCGCTTTCACCTCGTTCGAACGTGCCATAAGTGCATCAACACTTTGGTTGAATTCCATATCGATGCCCTCATAGTTGTACAAATGGTTCACTTTAAATTCATGACGATCAACTAAAGTTTCAAGTGTACCGTTGGTCGATCTACTCAAGCTTACGTAGTAGGTGCCAGGGAGTACAAATGTGGTTCCGTAGGCCTCTGTAATGGGTTCGCCATTTGTACGGATACCGGCTTTACTGCTCATGCGTCCATCCCATGTGTGACGTGAAATGCCCTTACTGTCCGCTTTTGTGAAGCGAGCGACAGGGTTGCCTAAAGAATCAGAGATCTCAAACAATAGATAGGGTTTTTCTTCCCAGTCTTCTTGTTGGAGCTGCGCTAAGCTAGGGTAGTGGGGCAGTTCGTTATTTGCCTCTGGCCGATTTTTCTTTACGCGTTTCGCGCCATCTGCCAAATACCATTCGAAGGTGGTTCCAACTTCAGGGTTTTTGGCTTTGTAGAGTTGGGCACCTTTATAATCCGTACCACCGATGCTGGCGCGACGGAACAACAACCCCGGTTTCGTGGTGAAAAATGCAGCTTCTTGTTCGAGCACATATTCCAATTCACGCAGTGGGCTGTAGTTATCAAGCACATAAAAGCCGCGTCCGAAAGTTCCAAGAACCAGATCGTTCTCGCGCTCCTGGATGGCAATATCTCGTACGGCAATGGTGGGCAGCCCACTCTTCAACGGGACCCAATTCTCACCTCCATCAAGTGTAAAGAATACACCGAACTCTGTACCGACAAAAAGTAAATTGGGATTGATGTGATCTTCAGCAATACTGTACACACTTCCGCGTTCGGGTAGATCGGCTGCAATATCTTCCCAACTTTTCCCCCCATCAGCGCTCTTAAATAGGTAGGGCTTAAAATCGCCATTCTTGTGGTTATTGAACGCAGCGTAAATCACCTTCTTGTCGTGTTGCGAAGGCATGAGGTCCTGCACGTAAACCAACGGTAGATTTAGAGATCCCACCTGTGTTTTAGGTAAGCCGGTGAAAGTTTTTATACTGTTCCAATTTTCACCATCGTCTTCTGATTTCCATACCAAGCCATCATCTGTTCCTACCCACAGGTGTCCAGCATTTAAAGGGCTTTCGCGGAGCGTTACAATGTTGCCGTAAATGGATGTGCTTTTGTGCAAGGCAATGGCTTCAGGTCCCCAGTAGCGGTCCATGATAGGTAAAGTATTGCGGTCCAATTGCCTGCTGAGGTCGCCGCTAATGGTCGTCCAACTTTCGCCGCGATCGGTACTTTTAAATACTTTATTTGCCGCGAAATACAAGGTCTTTTTCTGGTGCTTACTTGCTACCAGCGGTGCGTCCCAATTCCAACGGTATGGCGCCTCTTTATAACGGGGCTGTGGCTGGATCGGTGTCTTTTCACCGGTTTGCTTATTAAAACGAACCAACCATCCGTATTGCGCTTGAGCATATACGATGTTTGCATCGTCTGGGTCTGTAGCGCTTTCAAAGCCGTCACCGCCATTAGTGACAAACCAATCGCTGTTGATAATGCCGCGTTGATTGATGGTTTGCGACGGGCCGCCTAGGCTATTGTTGTCTTGGGTCCCGCCGTAAATGTTGTAAAACGGCCAGTCGTTGTCGACAGCTACACGATAGAATTGGATGGTAGGCAAATTCGCTTTCCAATTCCAGCTCGACATTCCATCCCATGTTTCGTACAACCCACCATCTGTACCAATGTACATGTGGTTCGTGTTCGTCGGATCGATCCACAAGCAGTGGTTGTCCACATGTTTGAAACGCTTGGGTATGTTTTTAAAGGTTTTTCCTCCATCTACACTCACATGCGCATAGGTATCCATGCTGTATACCGTATTCACATCCGTCGGGTGACAAATGAACTCCACGTAATAGTTCCCTGAGGTTTCATGACCGGAGCGTTTGTTCCAACTTTCTCCGCGATCCGTAGAGGCGTATGTCCCATGTCCTTCCACAGTTGCGTAAAGCACATCTGGATTTGCAGGCGAAATATCCATACCAATTCTCCCTACATCTCCTCCCGGAAATCCGTTTCCTACCTTATTCCAATGCGCTCCACCATCGGTGCTTTTGTACATCGCGCTGTTGGGGCCGCCGCTGAGGTGCGTGTACACGTGTCTTCTGCGTTGGTGTGCCGTAGCATAAAGCGTCTGCGGATCGCGCGGATCCATATGGATTTCGTTAAAACCTGTTTGGTCGTCGACAAATAGAATGCGCGTCCAAGTTTGACCGCCGTTTTTTGATTCGTAAATACCGCGTTCTCCGCCGGAGGACCATAACGGTCCATACGCAGCGACATAGAGGTGGTTCCCATCGGTCGGGTCGATGGCAATCATTCCAATGTGCTCGCTAGATTCTAAACCGCTTTTGGTCCAACTCTTGCCGGCATCACGACTCACATAGAGTCCATCTCCATAGGCGACTGAACGCTGGTTGTTGTTCTCGCCGGTACCCACCCAAATAACATTAGCGTTGCTTGGGTCAATGGCTATACATCCAGTACTGTAGCTTCCTTCGCTGTCAAAAACAGGTTCAAAGGTGGTTCCGTTATTGGTGGTTTTCCACACCCCGGAAGAGGCCAAAGCGAGGTACATGGTTCCAGGATTTTTAGTGTCTACCGCTAGATCGGCAATGCGCCCCGAAGTGGTCGCCGGGCCTACATTGCGAAACTTAAAGGCACTGAGGCTCGTTTTTGCCCAGAGTGGTTGGTCTTCCTTGCTTTTGCGTTGAGCGCCTGCGGGAAGTGTGCATAGAATTGCAAAGAGAACGACTACGGCTGTTGTAGCACGACGAAATGAATGGCTCATTCGAAAGTAGGTTTAAAATGAATTGGACCGCAATGCGCTGCGGTCCCTGCAAATTACGTTAAAAGATGCAAAATGCCTTAGAATTTCCAGGTCGAACCGATGGAAAGGATAGAGCGCTGTCTCATTAGAGCGAGCGACTCGGTGTAGGCAGCACTGAACGGATAATATTGGGTGGCTTGACGGAGTTGGCTCCAACTCATATAAAAGGTGTTGCCTTCGCTCTGCAATGAGATGCCTAAACTGCGACGCCATTGCGCAGCACGCCCTTGTTGAAAGGAGTTGGTGTAGCCGCCTCCACCGCGCAAAGTGATTGGGCCTAATCGCAGTTCTGCGCCTGCCGCTAGGGTGTGTTGGTCACTTAATTCTTCGTTGATAATGGGGTTCAGGTAGCGCTCGGCTCTGCTTAAAGCGGCGGAAAAACTGTGTGGGATGTAGGTGTGACTGAGGGTGATGAGGCCTAATCGGCCACCGACTAGTGTGAGGCCCGACTTCAATTTCGGCGCAGTCATCATACTCCACTGGTAGAGCAGTCCATAGCCTTCTGCTTGCGTAATGATTTGGTTGACAGAAGAGCGGTAGGCAATCATTTCTGTATCCCAATTTTGAGTGAAACTGTATACTTGCGGTAAGTCGACAGCCAGCCCAAAGCGAAGCGCTTGATTTGGGCGGTAAAGAAGACCAGCATTTGCCGTAATTCCCACGCCGCTATTGTCCCAATAGTCCAAAACATCGAAAGACGTGAGGTCTGTGGTTTCGCTGTAACTCTCTTCGTGCGCTACCGTTACCTTTTCGTACGAATGCACGATTTTAACGGAGGCTCCATAATACAATTGTTTGTTGGCCGATGCGCCAAAACCTAGGGTCCACTGATTTTTCATCCCGGATCTGTGGAGGTCGTGAACGAAATTCGTGTTGTTTAGATTGGCGGTGCTGTAGTATTCACCCGTGGTATCGTTACGGTCCGATGCGTAGCTTTGATAGAGCATATCTTCATACGGTCCTACCCAAGGCAGATCGTCTGGAGCAACATAATGGCTGTTCTCAATCCATTGTTGCTGTATGCTTCCTCCACCATTTTGGGTGTAGCGTAAATTTTGACGGAACAGGTCGTCGGAATTGTAGGTGAAGAATACGTTCCATCCGGTTTCAGGTTCTGTGCCGACGTAGCCCACATTGGCCATATTTAAGGTCAAAGCGTTGCCGGTCGGGAATGCGTTGCTACTTTTAAAATTAGTAGTGCTGTACATGGAAAGATCGCTTCCGAAGGCGGCTTGTCGATAAAGGCCTGCTCCAGCGGGATTTTCCGCAAGTGCCGTAAAAGAACCGCTCATTGCAGTCATCGCACCTGAAAGACTGTTGTAGCGCGCATCTCCCCAGAGCACGGGCTGGTTGAGCTCAGCGAAATAGTCTACACTTTGTCCGCTTCCTTGAAAACAAAGGAAGATCAGCAGTGCCAGTACGGGTGTTTTTTTCATCGTCTACGTGAACCGCTAGAATTAGAGGTGGAACCACTGCGTGCAGGTGCGGATGGGGTATAAGTGTTTGAACTGCGTGTTGCCGGTGCGCTTTCAACGCGGTAATTGCCGCTGCGCTCGTAAGTAGATCTTGTATTGGGTTGCGAATAATTTACATCGCTGCGAACCGACGGTGCAGGTTTTACCGTTGTGCTGGGTCTGCTGCTGCCGCGAGGGCTTGTGGTTGCAGACGTGCGTAGGGATTTTTGTGCCGTTTCAAGGAGCGGTTGTGCCCAGCCTCTGGAGGTGGAAACGGGTGCAGTGTTGGGTGCTTGCACGGTGGGTGCGCGCCAATCTGTAGAGTAGTTGTCTGTGCGGCCGCTTGTACTGCCTTGACCTCCGCTTCTGCGGTATTTGTTCGGGCGTCTGCCGCCATAGTTGATGCCGGTCCGAGTGGGCTCGTTTGAAGGCGATGAGGCGGTAGATCCGAAATTGGTCACGCCGTTCCATGCATTCCAGCCAAATCCATAAGGATTGTAACCATAAGGAGTGTAGCCGTAGGGATTATAGCCCATTCCCCAACCCGAATTCCAGCCGTTGTTCCATCCGTAGGGGTCGAAGGCGTAAGGCGAAAATCCACCCATGCCCATCCCGCTGTTCCACCCGAAGGAGTCGTAGCCGAAGCCATTGTAGCCGTAGGGATGATAACCGCCCATGCTGTTCCAGGAGTTGAGTCCCATGGTGTTGTTCCATTGGGGGTAGAAGAAGGTGCCGAATCCAGGGGTCCAATAGCTTCTGCCATTGTTCCACCAGGCGTTTGTACTGCCCTGAAGCGGTGCTGAAACTAAGGGTTGTTCTCCTTCCCAAATAAGCGCAAAATCTTCATCCGTATAGGGTTCACTATCCATAGTTCCCATCGCTTTTGCACTGGCGAAACGCGGTGCGGGAAGCGCGGGGTTGTAATAGTTTTCGTCCTCGAAATAATTGGCTGTTAAACTCACTGAAGTCCCACATGATGATAACATGAGGGAAGAAATGAATAGTAGTAGTATGGGCTTCTTCATAACTTCAGTAGATTTGCGTTCTTATTTACAAGGTACAAAAGTTATACCAAGCTCAATTACATGGCAAAACATCTCACAACACGCGAGGACGATTATTCGAAATGGTACAATGAATTGGTAGTCAAAGCAGATTTGGCTCAAAACTCAGGCGTACGTGGTTCTATGGTGATCAAGCCTTATGGCTTTGCAATCTGGGAACGCATCCAAGCGGACCTCGATAGACGGTTCAAGGAAACGGGTCACATGAACGCCTATTTCCCGCTGTTTATCCCCAAATCGTACTTTTCAAAAGAAGCGTCGCATGTGGATGGATTCGCGAAAGAATGTGCAGTGGTTACTCATTACCGATTAATGGACGATCCTAATGGAGGTGGTGTTGTGGTAGACCCATCGGCGAAATTGGAAGAGGAATTGATCGTTCGCCCTACTTCCGAGACCATTATTTGGGATACCTATAAAGATTGGATCCAGAGCTACCGCGATTTGCCGATACTGGTGAATCAGTGGGCGAATGTGGTACGTTGGGAAATGCGTACACGCTTATTCCTAAGAACATCAGAGTTTTTATGGCAAGAGGGCCATACTGCTCATGCCACAAGGGAAGAGGCCATCACGGAGGCAGAAACTATGTTGAACGTATACACAGATTTCGTTCAAGATGTCATGGCCATTCCTGTTTTACGTGGTTTGAAAACCGAAGGTGAACGGTTTGCGGGCGCGTTAGAGACCTACTGTATCGAAGCTTTGATGCAAGATGGTAAGGCGCTGCAGGCGGGTACGTCTCATTTCTTGGGTCAAAATTTTGCCAAGGCATTTGAGGTGAAATTCCAGAATAAGGAAGGGAAACAAGAATACGTTTGGGCAACCTCATGGGGCGTGAGTACACGACTGATGGGAGCGCTTATTATGACACACAGTGACGATAATGGATTGGTGCTGCCACCAAAATTGGCTCCTTACCAAGTAGTTATTGTCCCCATATATAAGGGTCAAGAGCAATTGGACGCCATTAGTGAAGTGGCTGAAGACTTAATGGGCCAATTACGTGCGCAAGGCATTACCGTGAAATACGACAACCGCGATACGCACAAGCCGGGCTGGAAATTTAATCAATACGAACTCCAAGGGATTCCTTTGCGCATTGCTATCGGTCCTAAGGATCTTGAGAAAGGCAGTGTCGAACTAGCACGTAGAGATACTCTAACAAAGCAGTTTGTAGATCAGAAAGATGTGGCCACTACCGTGCCAGCGTTGTTGGAAGAGATTCAAAAATCACTGTTCCAAAAGGCGCTGGACTTTAGAGAAGCACATTCACAGGAGGTCAATTCCTGGGAAGAATTTGAAGCATTGATGAAGGGAAATCCAGGATTTGTCTATGCACATTGGGACGGAACGACAGAAACGGAAGATAAAATCAAAGAATTGACGAAGGCGACCATCCGTTGTATCCCATTGGATTCCAAGGAGGAAGAGGGGGTTTGTGTGCTTACAGGAAAGCCAAGCAAGCAGCGTGTAGTCTTCGCTAAGGCGTATTAACCGGTAATCTGGGGAGGTCGAAATAATTTTCGATTTTTTGTGTGAATGTGTTGTGAATCTGAAAAACGTGATTACATTTGCACTCCCCAAACAAAACAGGGGAATGTTCTGGAACATTTAAGGCCCGTTCGTCTAGCGGTCCAGGACGCTGCCCTTTCACGGCAGAAACACGGGTTCGATTCCCGTACGGGTCACAACTATTAAGAATTAAAAGACATGGCAAACCATAAGTCTGCTTTAAAAAGAATTCGTCAGACAGCCAAGAAGGCTGCACACAATCGTTACTACCACAAGACGACACGTAACGCTGTGCGCAAACTTCGCGGTGCAACTGACGCCACGGAAGCTGCAGAAATGCTCCCACGCGTAACTTCTATGCTTGATCGCTTGGCAAAGCGCAACATCATTCATAAGAAGAAAGCATCTAACTTGAAGTCAAGCTTGGCTAAGCACGTCGCAGCGCTATAGGCTTTTCTTAACCGTGTAAAGATTCAGTGAACCCGCTTCCTAATGGAAGCGGGTTTTTTGTTTTGGTATTCACCCAACATGCGCTGTAGTCTTCGCCGCCGCCCCACTTGTGCTGGGTAGCGGCAAAAAAAATCCCCGCCGGAGGCGGGGATTGAAAGCGGTATTCGATTTAGAATTTACTCTGCGTACAAAGCGTCGATCTGCTCTTCGTACTTCGCAAGAATAGGCTTGCGCTTAACTTTAAATGTAGGGGTCAAACAACCATTGTTAACAGTGAATTCGTCAGTGTCGATGATGATCTTCTTAACCTGCTCCCACTTTCCGAACCCTGCATTCGCACGCTCTACATCTTTCCAGACGCGATCACGCACCTGCTGGTTTTGCGCCATCTCTTCAATAGTAGTAAATTTGATGTCGTGGCGTGAGCACCATTCTTTGACGCCTGGCTCATTTAAGATACAGATTGCGGATGGGAATTTGCGCCCTGATCCTATGACCATACTCTGTTCAATCAAATGCGATGCCTTTAGTTCGTTCTCAATCAACTGTGGTGCTACATATTTACCTCCAGAGGTCTTGAACATTTCTTTCTTACGGTCTGTGATGCGAATGAAACCGTCTTCAATTACTCCAATATCACCAGTGTGGAACCAATCGCCGGTCATCACCTCTGCGGTCAGTTCAGGCTGTTTGTAATAGCCCATCATGATGTTGGGGCCTTTTGCAAGGATCTCGCCATCCTCTGCAATCTTAACTTCAACACCATCAATCACTTTACCGACTGCGCCAATTCGCAGCATACCGGGTTGCGCCGTAGTATTTACAGAAATCACTGGAGACGTTTCCGTCAGTCCGTAACCTTCGAGAATAGGCACGCCAATCCCATTGAAGAATCGCGCCAAACGCGGTTGCAAGGCGGCCGATCCTGAAGCGACAGCTTTGATCTCTGTCATCCCTAATGCAGCACGGACCTTGCTGAATACGAGCTTGTCCGCAATGCCTAATTTCCAATGATAAAAACCTCCATTTGCATGTTCCGGTTCCCATTGTAAAGCAAGGCTAACGGCCCATTCAAAGATTTTAGTTTTCAGACCGCCTGCACTGGTGCCATTCGCAACAATGCCGTCAAAGAACTTCTCTAAGAGACGAGGAACAGCAGTGAAAATTGTGGGTTGGCAGTAATTTAAATCGGCTTTGATGGTTTCAATAGACTCCGCAAAATAGATGCTGGCGCCATTGTACATATATAAGTATTGAATGAAACGCTCGAAGCTGTGGCAGACGGGCAGGAAGCTCAATGTTTTTGCTTCACCTTTTACAAGGCCCGGAATACGCGGTGTAGCTGCAATGACGTTGCTAACCACATTTTTGTGGCTTAACATAACGCCTTTTGGTAGACCCGTGGTTCCAGAGGTATAAATAATTGTGGCAAGATCTTCTGGTTTTACAGCATCACGGGCTTTTTCAACTTCTGCTTGACGGGTTTGATCCGCACCTAATTCCAATACTTCTGACCAGTGGTTCTTACCCTCATAGTGTTCAAAGGTGAAGACCTTCTTCATGTGCTCGCATTTATCGAGAACGGCGGATACTTTATCGTAAAGCTCATCGTTGGAGACAAAACAGTAAATACTCTCGCTGTGATTGAAGATGTATTCGTAATCTGCTTCGGTCATGGTAGGATAGATGGGTACATCTACAGCGCCAATTTGTAAAAGCGCGTGGTCCATAATGTTCCATTCGCAACGGTTGTTGTGCGAGATCAGCGCAACCTTATCGCCATGTTTAACACCAAGCTCTAGTAATGCACGGCTCGTTTGGTCTACGGCTTCTATGAATTCTTTTGTACTGTATGATTTCCATTCACCGCCAACCTTAGAGGTCATCATCAGCTTCATTGGGATGTGTTCCAACTGGTAATGGGGAATATCGAATAATCTAGTGGGTTGTTTCATGGTTTTATGCTCTTGAAAAATGTGTGTTAATGCGAAGGTTCAATATAGCAAAAATGTACTATTGACCTTTAAAGGAATTGCGATCATACAACACCTCACCGCCAACTATAGTTTTGACCAAACGGGTGCTTTCACGCAGGTCAGGTGAGTGGTTCCAAAGATCCGTAGATAAAACGGTGAAATTGGCTTGTTGACCTAAGGCAATGCTTCCGTAGGCCTCTTCGCCAAAAGCACTATAGGCGGCGCCAGAGGTCATTGCGTAAATGGCCATTCCTGGGCTAACGGTTTGATCGGGTAAAAATCCGCCCTCAGGCCAATGGTTCTTGTCCTGGCGTGTGGTTGCCGCGAAGAAAGTGGCTAAGGGGTCGATGTGTTCGATCGGAAAATCGGTCCCAAAGGCCACCCTTTCATTCGAAGCATTGAAAATTCTTCGGTAGCTGTATGCGTGTTGTATACGGTGTGGCCCCAAGCGATCTTCGGCCCAATACATGTCGCTTGTCGCGTGCGTCGGCTGTACGGAAGCTATGATGTTCTGGTGCGAATAATAAGCACTGTCTTCTGGGGTCATGATTTGCGCATGTTCCACCCTGAATCTTAGGTCTGCAATGGTGTCCAATTGGCTGAAACTCTCTAATAAAACGTGGTGTGCGCTATCTCCAATAGCGTGAACACAGAGCTGCCATCCGTTTTTAACGCATCGCTCGCGCAATGCATCGAGTTGTCTCGGACTCAGAAGTGGTAGACCATAATGATCCGGTAAGTCATGGTAAGGATCACGCAGTAAAGCGCCTCTTGAGCCTAAGGCACCATCGAGATAGGCTTTGACGCTTTTTACTCTGAGCAACGGTTTTTCAATGGGACCGTTTGATTCGAAATATGCCAAATCTTCTTCATTGTTGCTGATCATTGCGTTTACGAATAATTTGAACCTGCCCTCTTCTTGCAGCGAATCGAGCAAAAGGATTTGATGGGTAGAAAGTCCCGCATCAGTCATTGCAGTTAATCCATATTTCACCAAACTGTCCTGTGCTTGTAGTAGGGCTGTACGCCAATACCTGTTGGTTAGCTTTGGTAAAGTGACTAAAGACTCTGCGTTATCCACAAGCACGCCGTCAAGAATTTGTCCGCCTGCAATGGCTGTGCTGGACGAAATGGAAAAAGTGTCGAGCACTGCCTGATTGACCCAAGCTGCATGCCCGTCAATACGAGTGAGGTAGATGAGTTTATCTGTAAATTCAGCGAGGTCGTTGGCCGTTGGGAATTCTTGCGGTGTCCAATCGTTTTGGTCCCAGCCGCGACCTATGATCCAATGTTCGTTGGGATGCCGATCAACGTATGCTTTGATGCGCTCAAGACACTCCTGCTTCGATGTGGCACCGATGAGGTTTACGGTACTTAAGGTTCGTGCATAGCCAAAAAGGTGTCCGTGTGCATCAATGAATCCGGGGTAGAGGTGTTGCCCCTCTAAGGACAGTGTCTCTTTCGCTTTGGGAAATTTCTTGCCTCGACTGTGGTCCAGTATCGAAGCAATTTTACCGTCCTTTATTCCGATGGAATATTGTGGCTGTTCACCTTCACTTTCTGGTGTGTTATAAGGGGTGTGCAATTCGAAGTTCGTCAACAACAGATCAAATTCCTCGGCTGGGGTACAATTGCTCAGTGAGAAGATGAAGAGAAGGTTATAAACAACAAATCGGATAAAAGTGTGGGAAAGATTGCGCATAGAATACAAATGAGTTGGTACAAGAATACCTAAATTTGCCCAAATTCTTTTCAATAATGAACAGCACTGCCGTAGCCACTTTAGAACAGGCTCAAGAAATGGGCCTCCGCCCCGAAGAGTTTGATAAAATCAAAGAGATTTTAGGACGCACCCCCAACTACCTTGAACTTTCTGTTTATGGTGTCATGTGGAGTGAGCACTGTTCTTATAAAAACTCCATCGTTTGGTTGAAAAAACTACCGAAAAAAGGCCCTCACATGCTTGTAGAAGCAGGAGAGGAAAATGCCGGTTTGGTGGACATCGGTGATGGGTTAGCCTGCTGTTTTAAAATAGAATCACATAATCATCCTTCTGCAGTAGAGCCGTATCAAGGTGCTGCAACTGGAGTAGGCGGAATTAACCGCGATATCTTTACCATGGGTGCGCGCCCTATAGCGCAACTGAATTCATTGCGTTTTGGTAAGCCTACAGAGGACCGTACTAAATGGTTAGTGAAAGGGGTGAGTAAAGGTATCGGAGATTATGGAAATGCCTTTGGTATTCCCATTGTCGGCGGCGAAGTCTACTTTGACGAATGTTACCATCAAAATCCATTAGTGAACGCCTTTTCTGCAGGTATTGTAGAGGTGGGCAAGCAAATTTCCGCGACTTCTTCTGGTGTAGGAAATCCCGTGTTTATCGTGGGGTCTGCTACTGGAAAAGATGGAATTCACGGTGCTTCTTTTGCTTCAAAGGATCTTGATGAAGATTCGGCTGAAGACATCCCTTCTGTACAGGTTGGTGATCCGTTCCAAGAAAAATTGCTCTTAGAGGCAACTATGGAATTGGCAACTACTGATGCAGTAGTGGGCATGCAAGATATGGGAGCTGCAGGGATTACTTGTTCTTCCTGTGAAATGTCAGCAGCTGGAGAGCACGGTATGGATATTTGGTTAGATAAAGTACCGCTTCGTCAAAATATGGAGCCTTGGGAAATCTTATTGTCTGAATCGCAGGAGCGCATGCTCATTGTGGTGGAAAAAGGAAAAGAGCAGAAAGTGCTTGATATTTTCGACAAATGGGATTTAGAGTGTGAAGAGATTGGTGTAGTTACTGAAGGAGGAACGGTGAATTACTACTGGGATGGCGAGCTCATGGGAACTGTCCCGGCAGAAAGTGCTGTTTTAGGCGGTGGTGCACCGGTTTACCACAGAGAATGGTCGGAGCCCGCGTACTACCAAGAATTTAAAAAGTTTGACATAAACACTGTTGAGGAGCCTGCAGATTTGAAATCGGTTGCGACGAAGATGGTTGCGCTACCAAACATTGCTTCAAAACGTTTTATTTACGAACAGTACGATAGTATGGTTGGTACCCGAAATATGGGGACTAATGATCCTTCAGATGCGGGTGTTGTAAACATAAAAGGCACAGATAAGGCGCTTGCAATGAGCGTGGATTGTAACAGTAGGTTTGTAAATGCAGATCCTGAAGTTGGATGTGCTATGGCCGTTTCTGAAGCAGCGAGAAACATTACTTGCTCAGGCGGTATTCCATCTGCAGTGACGAATTGTTTGAACTTTGGGAACCCTTATAATCCTGAGGTGTACTGGCAGTTCGTAGGTTCAATCAAAGGAATGAGCGCGGCTTGTGAAAAATTTGAAACGCCGGTAACTGGAGGGAACGTTAGCTTTTACAACCAGACGCAGATCGGAGATAAAATAGAGCCGGTTTTCCCTACACCTACCATAGGCATGATCGGTGTGGTTGAGGATAAAAAGTTCATTACCACGCTAAGCTACAAGGCTAAGGGTGATTTGATTTTCATGATTGGTGCGAACCGCGATGATATTTCTTCATCACAGTATTTGGTTAACATCCATGGCATATTCAACAGTTCCACTCCGCACTTTGACCTAGAAGAAGAGTACGCGAATCAGAAGCAAGTACAGATGTTGATTCGTGAAGGAGTTCTGAATAGTGCTCACGATTTAAGTGAAGGCGGACTTTGGGTAGGCTTACTAGAGAAAGGCTTCGCTTCTGGGCTGGGATTTGATATTACATTGCCTGCGGAGTATAGAAAAGATGCAGTACTCTTTGGCGAGGCTGCCTCGAGAATTCTAGTAACGGTAAGTGAGGAAAATAAGGATAAGTTTATCGACTTAATGATGCTCAATGGCTGTGACTTTGATCTTCTGGGTCATGTTACCAAAGGAAGCATACGCGTTGATGACGAAGATTGGGGTAACGTAAGTGACTTCCAAAATATTTACGATAATGCACTTGGAACTGTATTGAGTGCATAAATCGAATTTTGCAATTAAAATCTGGGACGGCCTTTACGAGAGTAGAGGCCGTTTTCTTTTACATAGCGGCCTATGCGGTATTCAAGCCCCAAGGTGATTCCGGTGGTGAGGCTAGTGGCAGGGGAAATGGGGTAATAGAGGCTGCCATATATCGCCCATTTTGAATGGATGACGGTTGAAAATCCTAAAGACGGGGTCATCCCGAATGTATTAGACTGCTGTTGCTTGATTTTTTCTGCAGTTTGCACCAAGCCTGCGCCGATTCGAAATTCACTTGCTAAGGGTTTAAGATCGAAAGCTTTGATTAGACTGATACTGCGCCAATCGTTATAAACATTAGACCTCCAAATACCTCCACCATCGGTAAGGCCTTGTACTTCGATATAGGTGTTATGTGTTGCTTCATACGCGATTCTCCCGTTTACATAAGGAAAACCTAGCCCCAGACTTACGTAACTAAAACGGTTGGGCTCCATTTGCCCTAGGCCTTGCCCCAAAGAGGGAAAGCAGATAGAAGTCAAAACTAGAAGCAGTACTAGTCTGCGCATGATAGAGCAATAAATCTAACGCTCTAAGTTCAAGAAATCAGTGGGTTGATTGTGCTCAGAAGAATAAAGTTGTTCACTATTGATAGTAATTGACACAAGAGCGAAAGGTATTCGCATGTGCTTCAATAATGGTTTTGATATCGGGGCTGTAGCCGCCGCCCATGTTGATCACTAGAGGAATGGCACGATCGTAACAACGCGAGATTACAGCAATATCACGGTCTTTACAACCGTGGAGTGTAAGTCCCATACGCCCGAGTTTATCACTTTCAAGTACATCTACGCCACTTTGAAAGAATACCAACTCTGGTTGGACCTTTTCGAAGAGTTCATCTAGCGTTTCGTTCAATAGCCGGAGGTAGGTCTTATCCTCAATGTAATCGGGTAGGGGAAGGTCTAAATCGCTGGATTCTTTGTGGTACGGATAGTTTTTTTCACCGTGCATTGAGAATGTGAAAATTCGTGAGTCATCAGCGGCCATGGCAGCTGTGCCATTGCCTTGATGTACGTCGAGGTCAACGACCAAAATGCGAGTGATACCGCTGTGATCCAATGCGTGGTGCGCTGCGAGCATGATGTCATTGAGCATGCAGAAACCTTCGCCACGGTCATAAAAAGCATGGTGCGTACCGCCCGCTATATTTAAGGAACAACCGTTTTCAATAGCACATAGGGTGTTGTCGATGGTGCCTTGCCCTATGGTTCGTTCGCGTTCAATAAGTTGGGCGCTCCAAGGAAAACCAATTTTTCGCTGGGCCTTTCCATCAATACTTCCATCCAGTAAACTTTGAAAGTAGTCCGGACAGTGCGTGCGCAGAATTTGTGTTTCTGAGGCAAGATCTGGGGCAAAGAAGTTTTCCTTTGTCAAGGTGCCTTCGTACAACAATTGCTGAGGCAATAGGCTGTATTTGGACATAGGAAACCTGTGGTTGTCCGGTAATTGATGATGGTAAATGGGCGCCCAGGCGACTTTTATCATGTTAGTGCCTCAACACAGCGCCGGTACGTTTGTTCAATTGGTCCAAAATGCGTTGAACCGTTTTATCTACCGCTTTATCGTTGAGTGTCTTGTTCGCATCCTGGAAGATCATACCTACCGCATAACTTTTCTTATCTGCGGGGAGTTTATCACCTTCATACACATCAAAAAGAAATGCATTAGTCAATAGACCTTTGCCGACTTGCATAATGCAATCTTCTATATTTTGATACTGCTCAGAACGGTCAACTAATAAGGCTAAATCACGTCGAACAGATGGAAATTTAGGTAAGCTTTTGAAGAGCGAGGCGCCACGTTGCAGTGTAAGTTGCTTGCACTGTTCCCAGTTGATGCTTGCATGCACAACGGCATCTTTAATGTCAAAATGTTTTAGAACGGCCGGATGGACGGTACCTAAATAGCCGACTGTGCTTTTTCCTGATTTTAAAGCTACATATTCGCCATACAGTGAATGCTGTTGGGCGGTGAAGGTTACCGGCAGTCCCAATCGGTCAAATAGCCCTTCAAGCAGTCCTTTCATCCAGAAGTAATCATTCTTTTGACGGGTAGAATTCCAATAGTTTTCACCCTGAGCACCGGCAGCAAAAAGGTCTAGTTGCGTATTCTCGTAATAGCCGTTTGCTCCTTTTCCATACGTTTTTCCACGTTCGAAGAATCGTAAGTTCGGCTGCTGTCGCTTTTGGTTAAAACTTATGGATTGCAGACCTCCAAAAAGTAAATTATTACGCATCACGTTCAGATCAAGGCTCAATGGATTGAGCATTTCAATGAGGGATGTGGAAACTTCAGGCAGAAGCGTGGTATAGTCCGTTCCTTTGGCAAGGCTGTTGTTCATGATTTCATAGAAGCCATTTCCGGTCAATTGATCCAAAACGCTGCGCTCAATTTTTTCCGGACGAGGATCGTGGGCGGCAACGCTTATGCGCATTTGATCTGGTACGGGAACTTCATTGAAGCCATAGATCCGCAGTAACTCTTCCGCCACATCTACATCGCGAGTGACGTCCACTCTGTAGCTTGGTACCGAAACCGTCCATAAATTACCTTCGACGCTCTTGATTTCAAACTCGAGTAGCTCAAGGATTTGCGTCATTTTCGCCGCATCCAATTCGACACCGATGAGTTTCAAAACTTTTGTTCGGCTGAAGGCAATTTCAACACGTGGGAATTCTTGCTGACCCTTTTGATCTCGTACACTGGCTGTTCCTCCTGTTAATTCGCAAAGCAATGCAACGGCATAGGAGTGTGCATCAATGGTTGCATTGGGATCAACGCCCCTTTCATAACGGTAACTGGCATCTGAATTTATCGCATGACGTTTGGCTGTTTTCCGAACGCGAACGCTGTCGAAATAGGCACCTTCGAGGTAAATGTTTTGTGTGGTTTCCGTTACGCCGCTATTTGCTCCACCTAGCACTCCTGCAATGCATAAGGGTTTAGAGGCGTCGGCAATAATGCAATCTTGCGGGTCCAATTCACGTTCCACGTCGTCTAGCGTAATGAGTTTTTCTCCCGCTTTCGCTTGACGAACGATGACGGTATCGCCAGCAATGGTATCGGCATCAAAGGCGTGTAAAGGGTGTCCGAAGGTGTGCAGTACAAAATTGGTGCAATCAACCGCGTTGTTTTTTGGTGTAAGACCAATTGCTACGAGGTGCTCCTTCAACCAATCCGGGCTCTCTTTAATGGTGACGTTCGAAATATAGGTTCCGTTATACGCTGGGCAACCGCTTTCATCTTCAACACGCAAGGCGATCGGGTTAACGGCTGTTTCTGGGGCGGTTAGCTGTGGCAACTCTAGATCTGGAGCAAGCATTCCTTTTGTAACCATTGCTGCACGTAAATCGCGAGCGACACCGATGTGTCCCATGGCATCTGTGCGGTTTGGGGTTAAGCCAATTTCGAAAACGAAATCACTTTCAACATCAAAGACGGTGCTGCAGGGGGTGCCGGGTTTTAGAGCGGCATCGAGCACCAAAATGCCGTCATGGCCGCTGCCCAATCCCAATTCGTCTTCCGCACAAATCATCCCTAGACTCTCTTCGCCGCGGATTTTCCCTTTTTTAATGTTCAATTCTTCACCGCCAGGATATAAGGTCGTGCCAACGGTTGCGACAGGGACTTTTTGCCCGGCAGCAACGTTCGGCGCGCCACAAACAATTTGAACGGCTTCCTCCGCTCCAATATCAACGGTTGTAATGCGCAGTCGATCTGCATTGGGATGTTGCACACAGGTAAGCACTTCTCCGACAACAACGCCACGCAGTCCACCGGGAATGGTCTCCACTTCCTCCAACCCTTCAACTTCTAGGCCGGTATCAGTCAATAATTCGGAGACGAGCTCCGGGTTGAGATCTATGGGTAAATAACGCTTAAGCCAGCGGTACGAAATCTTCATTGGGTCAAAATTGATTGAACGTCAAAGTTACACTTTGCAGGACAATCGCAAAGGCTTATTTCGTCTGAATTAGAACAGGTTGAAAAGTACTAAACCGTAAATTCCGAAGCGTAGAAAGCGGACCAAGGTAAGTAGCACGAAGTGCTTGAAAGGGAACTTATTGAGCCCGCAAAGTTGACACACGATGGGGTAGGGCAATGGGGTGAGGGCGGCAAGGATGATGAGCAGGCCTCCGAAAGTGCGTAATTGGTTTAAAGTAGATGCATGGCGCTCAATAATGCGCTTCCTAATAACGTCGCGTGTGCGCAAAGATCGGCCAATAAAATAACTAGCGATACCGGCGCTGTAACTCAATGAAGCAAGAAAAAACAACATCCATCGCGGCTTCAGTGTTTCATCAGCCCATACGATGAGCAATTCAGGAGTGATGATTCCAAAACTCACTTCGCTCGCGAAAAACAGTCCCAACAATGCAGGCGTACTCAAAGCGAGCGTGACCCATTTGATGGCGGAATCGATATCTATTACCCATGCATCAAAGGCATAGAACAGTCCCAGAACCGCGATTATGGATCCTAAAAATTTGAAAAGATTCTTACGAACAAAGGCGTAACCGCCTGAACGCCGGAGCAATCTGTGGTATCCTCGAAGAAATGCGGGTATTCGTTGTGGCATTGGGGGCTATGATATTCTATTCCAACCCCATTGGTCTTTATAAAGTTCAATCCAGCGCGATTTTATGCTCTGGTGGTCTGGGTGGTTCAATGGTGCATCTTCACTCAATAAATGTTCCACAACGGTCTTTGTCCAACTCAATATCGGGCCGTCATTCAATAAAGAGGCCAATTTAAACTGAAGCTGCCCGCTTTGACGCGTTCCCATTAAATCTCCTGGACCTCTCAACTGCATATCGACCTCCGCAATTTCAAACCCGTCGGTGGTACGCACCATGGTTTCTAATCGCGTTTTTGCATCGGAGGAAAGTTTAAAGGAGGAGACGAGGATGCAGTAACTTTCATCGGATCCGCGGCCGACACGGCCGCGTAATTGGTGCAACTGACTCAGGCCGAACCGCTCTGCATTTTCAATGACCATGACCGAAGCATTGGGCACATTTACCCCAACCTCAATCACTGTGGTGGCCACCATGATGTTCGCTTTGCCCTGCGCAAAACGTTGCATTTCACCTTCCTTCTCTGCTGCGGACATTCGGCCGTGTACGACGGCTATCTGGAATTGGGGCCTAGGAAAATCGCGTAAAAGCTGCTCATACCCGACTTCAAGATTTTTTAAGTCCAATTTTTCACTCTCTTCGATCAGTGGAAAGACCACATATACTTGTCTGCCGGCGGCTATTTCACGCTGCATGAAGCCGTTGAGCTTCAGACGGTTTTTATCGAAAAGGTGTAAGGTTTTTACAGGCTTACGTCCGGGTGGCAATTCATCAATAACACTAATATCGAGATCCCCATAAACCGACATGGCAAGGGTTCTCGGTATGGGGGTGGCCGTCATCACTAAAACGTGGGGCGGGTGTTCGTTCTTTTTCCAAAGTTTCGCCCGTTGGGCAACACCGAAGCGGTGTTGTTCGTCAATGACAGCGAGTCCTAGGTTTGCAAATTTCACTGTGGGCTCGATCAGGGCATGTGTCCCAATCAGGATGTTTAAACTTCCTTCTTTCAGCGCAGTGTGTATCTCTGCGCGACGGGCCGTGGGAGTGGAACCGGTCAAAAGTGCTACCGAAATACCTGCCGGATCGCACAGTTCCTTTAGTCCGTTGTAGTGCTGTGTTGCTAAAATTTCAGTGGGTGCCATGAGCGCCGCTTGGTAACCGTTGTCTATGGCTAGAAGCATGGCGAGTAAGGCGACAATCGTTTTACCCGAGCCCACATCGCCTTGCACCAATCGATTCATTTGAGCTCCCGTTCGAACATCTGCCCTAATTTCTTTGACGACGCGTTTTTGAGCATTCGTCAATTCGAAGGGAAGGTGGTGGTTATAGAAATCCAGGAAGACCTCGCCAACTTCTTTAAACGTATACCCTTTAATAGCCGTTTTTTGCCGCAATTTATTGCGTTGTTGCGTCAGCTGAAGAAAGAAGAATTCCTCAAACTTGATGCGTTTTTTCGCCGCCTCTAAATGCTGCGCAGAAGGGGGAAAGTGGATCCAATTCAGCGCTTGTGCGCCACTGATTAGTTGATGTTTCGTTCGAAAAGCTTCGGAAAATGTTTCATCGAATTGGCCCAATTCTTTTTTGAGCACCTCCTTCATCACCCGCGCAATGCCTTTGGAGTTCAGGCCGCGTTTGGTCAGTTTTTCCGTGGTGGAATACACCGGTTCAACGGCAGAAACTTCAACTTCCGTAGGAGCGTAGATTTCCGGATGCGGCAGGCTTTTCTTGCCGTTAAAATCATTGATTTTCCCGTAAACCACTAGGGGCGTATTTAGCTTCAGGCTCTTTTTTACCCATTTTGCGCCTTTGAACCAGATTAACTCGATGAAGCCTTCGCCGTCGGTAAATGTTGCGACCAATCGCTGCTGTCTGGGAGCGCCCAATTCATTGATTTTTGTGATTTGCCCTTTAATCTGTACTTCGCCGCTGTGGGCGTGTAACGAGCGTATGGAATGGAATTGGCTCTTATCCACATAGCGGAAGGGGTAATGCTCCATGAATTGCGCTATGGTCCGTATCCCGAACTCTTCAGCGAGAAGGGCCGCGCGGTCCGGACCAATTCCGGGTGCATAGACTATAGGGCTTTGGGTAGTGCTCATCGTTGTAAAAGTAAGTATCTTTTGCCCCACGAAAATGCAAAACCAAGGGACAAATATCTTTAGACTCGTTACGTTGCTTGCGGACAGCGCCTTATTGTTAGTGCTGTTTGTGGTGATCGGCTATTGGCGTTTCGATGACCTGCGCATCGCAAATCCCGAGTATTACAACTACTATTTGCAACTGTTGGTTTTGACAGTAGTCAGTTGGTTTGCTGCAGGTCGTTGGTCGGGTATATTTAGTTATACCAGTGGTTTAGAGCAACGGAATGTAACGGCAAATGTGTTGCGTGCTGCTTTGGCCCAATTCGCCATGCTGGCCATTATTGTTGTCGGTTTAAAAGGCTATTACTACAGTCGCGTCTTCCTCGCCACCTATTTCATGTTACTCTATGGTCTAGCATGGCTCTACCGTTTACTCTTAGTAAACTATTTGAGGAACCAAATGGCTCGAGGCAAATGGCAACGGACTTTTGTTTTAGCCGGAACGCATGCTACGGCAGAAGCCTTGGTGAAACTCACAGCATTACGACCGGAGTTGGGTTGGTCCTATCAAGGCACTTTTGACGGTAAGACCAAAGCAATTGATGAAATCATTTGTGCGCATGCACCGGGTACATCGGCGTACGAAGCCGCCGCGAATTTCGCCTTAAACGCGGGGTTGCGCTTCCGGTTCCTGCCAGATATGGGCCCAAACTATGCGGGTCAAATGTTTTTAGAAAATCTTGAGGGGATACCACTTTTTTCACAGCGCCGCGAGCCCTTGTCCAACAGGACCAATGCTTTTATTAAGCGTGTTTTTGATCTTTTGACCTCCTTGTTTTTACTAATCGCTGTAGGGCTTTGGTTGTTTCCATTGATGGCACTTTTGCTGTTGCTCACGGGTGCGGGTTCGCCCCTTTTTAGCCAGCGCAGAGAAGGGCTGTCTGGAAAGCCTTTTACCGTACTGAAATTTAAAAGCATGAATGCCGCCGGCGAAAGTAATTTCGTGCAACGCTGGATGCGAAAAACGGGTTTAGATGAATTGCCCCAATTGTTCAATGTGCTGTTCGGTCAAATGTCCATGGTTGGGCCAAGACCCCATACTGCAGGAGATGGAGCCACCTATGCAGCATCTGTGGCGTCGTACAAGATCCGCTACTGGGCGAAGCCAGGGCTCACAGGATTGGCGCAAGCCCGTGGTTTGCGTGGTGGCGGTACAGCAGCACGTCCAGAAATGCTCGAAGAGCGCATCAGAGCCGATGTCTACTACATTGAACATTGGTCACTAGTTTTAGATCTACGCATAGTCATAGAAACTGCCGTGCGCACTTTATTTGCACCGGCAACTTTACATTCAAATTAAACGATGAAATACCCCAAGCTTCTTAGTCGATTCCAAACCTACGTTCAAATAGATACGCAGAGCGACCCACACAGCTCCAACGTACCTTCCACAGAAAAGCAGAAAGATTTGGCCCGTGTGCTCGTGGAGGAGTTGAAGGAGATGGGTGTTGCAGATGCACATATGGATGAATTAGGATACGTCTACGCTACGGTACCTGCGTCTGCGGGGCATGAGAGCGCTCCCGCCGTTTGTTTTTGTGCACACATGGACACTTCGCCAGAATATTCTGGGGCAGGAGTAGTTCCTACCTTACATCACGATTACGACGGAGGCGAATTGAAGCTCCCCATGGACAATATTGTTATTTCGCCGAATGATTTTGGTGCCTTGAAGGAAATGAAAGGCCATACTATCGTTACATCGAACGGCGCGACACTGCTGGGTGCCGACAATAAAGCGGGTGTAGCAGAAATCATGACTGCTGTGGAGGCGTTGATGAAAACGGATGCGCCGCATGCAACGATGAAAGTACTCTTTACGCCGGATGAAGAAATTGGTCGCGGCGCGGATCATGTAGATTTAGAAAAATTAGGTGCCCAATTCGGGTATACCATGGACGGCGCCACCAAAGGCTCGATAGAAGACGAAACCTTTTCTGCAGACGGTGCCACAGTTGTATTTCGAGGTGCCAATACCCACCCTGGTTTTGCATTCAAGAAAATGGGGAATGCGGTAAAAGCGGCAGGTGTATTCCTAAGCCTATTGCCTCGTCAAGAGTGGTCTCCTGAATCGACCAAAGGTGAAAAGGGTTTTGTTCATCCCTATGAGATAACAGGGGGAGTAGAAGAAGTGCGTATCACCATGATTCTTCGCAGCTTTGATGCTGCGGAGCTTGAAGATTATGCAGCGCTTCTAAATGCATTGGCGAAGCAAGCGTCGAAAGCAGTAAAACGCACGTCCTACGAGATTGAAATTTCAGAGCAATACCGAAACATGAAAGAGGTTTTGGACCAGCATCCCCATGTAGTTCGCTACGCCGAACAGGCTATTGAATCCTGCGGTTTGCCGGTGCGTAAATCTAAAATTCGCGGGGGTACAGACGGTTCGAAACTGAGCTTTATGGGACTTCCTTGTCCCAATGTCTTTGCGGGTGAGCATGCATTCCATAGCCCGTATGAATTCGTTAGTGTTCAAGATATGGAAAGCGCTACCGATGTGATTGTGAAAATTTTAGAGTTGGTAGCCCTAGATCACGCATAAAAAAAACCGCCCGAGGGCGGTTTTTTTTTAAAATCAGCCTCTAGCGGCGTATGCTTTATTCAATGCATCCGCGAGCCTAACGCCGCCTTGCGCCAGTCGTAAATGCAGCAAGTCACTGTGGTCATAGATATAACTGTAGCCTAACTTCTCAGGATCATCAAACGCATAGCATTGTTCCCGGAAGAGGACACTTTCTCTTACCCAATCTTTTACGGTGGAATTTTTCCAAGATTCGATATCAGCGGCTACTCGGGTAGACATTACCCATACACTGTATTCGGTGTAGGACATTTGCCAATAATCGATCATGCCACTGTCCCAGACACGGTGCAAATTCGAGTTTTCCCAAAAGAACTTTACTTTCACCGAATTGCCTCCCATATCCGTACCGTTTCCGCAGTGCAGGGGTTGGTGTACATCACCTATTAAATGGGCTAAAGCTTTCAATGCAAATGCTTCATCGACACTGAATTTGCCCGTTTCTATTTCGAGTAAGAATTTCTCAATGCCTTCCCAAACATCGCCTTCCTCAGGATGTACATGTCCGTCCATGGCATCGACATGTGTTACCGTACAATAATGGTACGGCTTGAGGCTATCGTAGGCACGATCACTTTTTATGAAGTCCATCCAATTCGCTACTTGCGCAAGATCTTCACCACCCAATGTTTCCAAAATGTGGGCACGCACCTCTGGATTTAAATGGTCCATAGCGATGTGACCAATGATTCTGTGACCCGTTAATCCCCATGAAAACGCGGTCAATGAGCTCAATATAAGCGTAAGAGAAAGTAGTTTTTTCATTATAAAGCTGATGAAGGTTTTAAGTAGCCAATGATACGATCGTATCGTAATCCCATGCCACGGTTGTACATTATTAAAGTGTAATCGTTTTTGGTTTGCCAGTGCGTCCCCTCTGTGAGGACTGTACTTACGCCGCCTTTTTCGTCGGGGTGCGCAAAGACGTAATTGTAATACCCTTGTTTTAAGAGGACTTTACCGGTGTAGGCCTGTTTGCTGTAGTTGTAGGAAAGTTCAAATTCCGGGTCCAATTTCCAATTGCTTAATTGGCCATAAACATAAACCGGAACTTCCAATTCAGGGCTTTCTAAAAAGAAGTCTACCCAACAATAATCACCTGCTAAATCCGGATTGCCCACATCTGCGCGTTGAATTAAACGACGTCCATTAATGTCATTTTGAAAGCTGTACACGGCAATGCTTCTGTTCTTCTTTTCCTCCAAAAACACTGACCAACAGGTATCGAGCTGCGAAACTTTCACGCCCATTCCCACCTGATTGAGCCGCTTGGTATCAAAGGAATGGAATTCTACACCCCCTTCAAAGGCATATTCACCTAAGAAATTGTATTCCAGCATGCCGTCATTAATAAAAGTCGGCTTTAAGCGTGTCAATGCGTTGTCCCAGCGTCTATTCTGTAAGATGCTCAGATCAAGGTCTTGGAAATAATCCTGAACGGGGTATCCTGCTAAGGCAACTTTTGCATTCACCATTTGCTCGCTGGAAAAATTAGTCAGGTCGGTTGCGCGTAAAACTTGAACCGAAGGCAGGACCAAATCTTCGTAAACAATAAACCGGCGTCGTATAATGAGATCCGTTGGATCGTCATTTTGATACACTTCCAGAACGTAATTACCGCTGATGCGCGGACGGGCATTTGCATTTGGGATGCGAAGTGAATAGTGCGTATACGGCACAAAGGTTCCAACGCTGATCGCAAAGTCGTTGATGTAATTCCCGTCAAAACCGTCGAGGTATTGGTTGATCAACAGGTCCGATTTTTCCCAGTCCTTTGTGCAATGGTAAATCTTGTAGGCATAATTGTTCCATTCGTATGCCATGTCATCAAAACTGAATTCCAGACCGTTTTTTACACCCAATTCATAGGCCGGAAAGTCTAAAGGCGCACCAATGGGCGCTATTTGAACCGTTTTAAGGTATTCAAAAGCCACAGTATCGGTCAAACCCTGTCCATTCAGCAGGCTTGAAATCAATAGGATGACTAATGTCACGGACTTATTAACAGACATATTTATAAATATTGGTGTCTAAGGTACAATTAGTCTCGAATTCTTAAGGCTAAATGAAACACGTATCCTAATTTTGCAACCCAAAATCATCTTATAGTACGATGTCTCAAACCTTTAAGATTCGCAAGGGTCATGATATTAAGTTAGTCGGCGGCGCTCCCAAAACAGATTTGGGTCGCATTACTGCCTCAACTTACGCCGTGACACCCCTAGATTTCCCTGGAATTACCCCGAAATTGGCGGTAAAAGCAGGGACACAAGTTAAAGCAGGTGATACTTTATTCTTCGATAAAGATCGACCTGAAGTACAAATTTGTTCTCCCGTCTCTGGTGAAGTGGCTGAGGTAAAGCGCGGTGCAAAGCGCAAAATCTTAGCCGTTTTAATTTTAGCGGATTCGGAAACCACCTACGCCGACCACGGTGCATTCGGTTTTTCGGGAGCAACGCGAGAAGCAGCAGCAGCGCATTTTAGCGCAACTGGTGTGGGTGCGTTCATTACTTCTCGACCTTATGGTGTCGCTGCAGGCATGTCGGAAAAACCGCGTGCAATTTTCGTTAATGGTATTCAGAGTGGCCCTCTTTCAGGAGACCTTGCTTACCAACTCGAGGGCAAAGAAAAATCAATAGCAACAGCGTTGAAAGCACTGAAGCTGATGACTGAGGGCACTGTCTACGTCAGTCATGATGCAGATCGCGCCCCGATTGAGGCACTGCAGTCGCTGGATGCCACTCACATCACGTTTTCAGGCAAACATCCGAAAGGACTTGTAGGGACGCAAATCGCTCAAACAGCTCCTTTAAATAAGGGTGAGATTGTTTGGACTGTAAATGCGATTGACCTGCCTACCATCGGAGCTGCGTTTGAAACGGGTGAGTACCGTCCAGAATACCGCGTTACGGTTGCTGGATCTAAAGCGATGAATGCAGGTTATGCCACTGCGCTACAGGGCGTTTCCTTAACATCGTTTGTATCTGCCAATGTGAACACTGATAACACGCGTTTGATCGCCGGAGATGTGCTCACAGGAACAAAAATTGAAAAAGATGATTTCCTAAGTTTCGGTCGTACGCAACTGACTGCGATACCGGAAGGAAACAAGACTGAATTCTTTGGTTGGGTGTTGCCCGGGTTTGGTAAATTCTCAATGAATCGCGCATTCTGGAGCTGGTTGTTCCCGAACCGCGAATACGATCTCGACACCAACATGCACGGTGAAGAGCGTGCCTTTGTTGTTACGGGCGAATATGAAAAGTTCATCCCAATGGACATCTTCCCGCAGCAATTACTCCGTAGTATTTTGATTGGAGATATCGAAAAAATGGAACAATTAGGCATCTACGAAGTTGTCCCTGAAGATTTCGCTTTAGCAGAAGTAGCCTGTACATCAAAATTGCCACTACAGGAAATCGTACGCAAAGGATTGAATGACCTTAGAAAAGAAATGATTTAATAGCCAGATTATGAAGTTTGTACAAAACATATTCGACCAGACTAGACCGCTTGTTGAAAAAGATGGCAAAAGAAACATCTTCTACCCATTGCACAACGCAATTGAGACGATGGCATTTGTTCCAGATCACACCGCGCACTCCGGTGCACACGTGCGAGATGCTATAGATCTGAAACGCACCATGGTAACTGTAATCTTCGCGATGGTACCGGCACTGCTTTTTGGTATGTGGAACATTGGCCGCTTGCACTTCGGTGCTTTCGGTGAAGAGAGCACGTTGATCGATAACGTGATTTTCGGTGCCATGAAATTGTTGCCCCTAATCATCGTTACTTATGCAGCGGGCTTAGGTGTTGAAATCTATTTCTCTTGGAAACGCAACCACCCTGTAAACGAAGGTTTCTTGGTATCGGGTTTGTTGATTCCTATGATCATGCCTGTAGATATCCCATTGTGGATGGTTGCAGTCAGTACCATTTTTGCCGTATTGATCGGTAAAGAAGTGTTTGGTGGAACGGGAATGAATCTATTGAACCCTGCTTTAACGGCACGCGCGTTCGCTTTCTTTGCGTATCCAACTTGGATGTCAGGAGATAAGGTATGGATCAATACCACTTCAGCCGATGGTGGCCAATTGGTTGACGGATATTCTGGTGCAACCGCATTAGGAGATCTCGCTACGACCGTGGGTCAAGGTATGGGGAATCCTTCTACAGAAACAGTCATGGCACAGTTTGGTCCGGAAGGAACCTACTCACTCATGAACGCTTTCCTAGGGCTTATTCCTGGATCAATCGGAGAGACTTCAGCGGCTTTAATTCTACTGGGAGGATTATTCCTCGTATTTAAAGGAGTGGGGTCTTGGCGCATTATGGTAAGCTTCTTTATCGGAGGTTTTGTAATGGCAGCAATATTTAATGCTTTCGCTGTGAATGAGTTCATGGGATTAAATCCTTTGCACCAGTTGATGTTGGGTGGATTCATGTTCGGTATGGTCTTTATGGCTACTGATCCTGTAAGCGCTGCGCAAACCACAACCGGTAAGTTAATCTATGGATTCTTAGCAGGATTCTTCGGAATCATGATTCGTGTTTTCAACCCTGCCTATCCGGAAGGTATCATGCTTGCCATTCTATTCATGAATGTTATGGCGCCTTTGATTGATCATTACGTAGTAGAAGCGAACGTAAAACGTCGCGCTAAACGTTTAGCTAACGCCTAATCCCCAAAATATGAACGTTAATAGCAATGCATATACGTACACTTTCGCTACTGTCATGGTAGTATTAGTAGCCGTATTATTAGCAGGTGCCTCTTTAGGGCTCAAATCAAAACAAGAAAACAACGTTAAACAGGAAAAAATGCAAAGCATTTTGGCTTCTGTAGGCGTTGAAGTCGATCGCAGCGAGGCAGAAGCCGCTTACGGCGAAGTAATCAAAGAAGTATTGACCATTAAAGGTGGTGAAGTGGTAAGCACGGATCGTGAAACGGGATTCAATGTAGATATGGCAGGTGCCATCAAAGCAGAGAATATGAATCGCGAAGTGCCCTTGTACGTAGCAAATAAAGGCGGTGAAAATTACTACATCATTCCATTGCGCGGTAAAGGGCTCTGGGGACCCGTTTGGGGCTTTGTGAGTTTGGAGTCCGATGGAAATACAGTTGTAGGCGCCAACTTTGGTCACAAAAGTGAAACGCCAGGTTTGGGCGCAGAAATCACAACACCAATGTTTACCGACCAGTTCCCAGGTAAAAAAATCTCTGAGGCAGGTTTGTTCCAGTCCATTTCGGTGGTGAAAAAAGGTACCTCGTCAGGCGATTATATGGTGGATGGAATTTCTGGAGGTACGATCACATCTAATGGTGTGAACGATATGCTTGCAGATTGTCTTGCGCCTTATGCAGAATACTTCAAAAATATCTAAGCCATGAGTACGGAAGTAAAAACTAAAGAGTCGTTGTTCTCGAAGAAGAATCAGCAACTATTAAAAGATCCTTTTAATGACAACAACCCTATTACCGTGCAGGTTTTGGGTATTTGTTCGGCCTTGGCGATCACCGTTAAATTGGAGCCGGCGATCGTAATGTCACTCTCCGTGATGTTTGTACTAGCGGCAGGTAATGTGATCATCTCATTGATACGTAACCTGATCCCTAACAGAATTCGTATTATCGTTCAGTTGGTAGTAGTTGCCTCCTTGGTAATTCTCGTGGACCAATTCTTAAAAGCCTTTGCTTACGATGTGAGCAAGCAGCTGTCTGTCTTCGTTGGTTTGATTATCACGAACTGTATCATCATGGGGCGTTTTGAAGCTTTTGCTCTTGGAAATGGACCGTGGAAGGCATTCCTCGATGGCATAGGAAACTCCATAGGTTATGGTGTTATTCTCATTGCCGTAGCATTTGTACGTGAGCTCTTGGGTTCAGGTCAGCTTTTAGGAGCACAAATCATTCCATTGAGCTGGTACATCGACATGGACAAGGGAACAGGATTCTACGCCAATAATGGATTCTTTTTATTCCCTCCAATGGCATTGATTGTTGTAGGAATGATCATCTGGGCGCAACGTGCCAAGAACACTAAACTCATTGAAGAAAACTAAGCCGACATGGGACAAGAACTAATTAACTTATTCGTCAAATCGATTTTTATCGAGAACATGATTTTCGCCTACTTCTTAGGTATGTGTTCGTATTTGGCGGTTTCTAAAACGGTAAAGACCGCTGTAGGTCTCGGTATCGCTGTAACTTTTGTACTGGTCATCACTTTACCGGTAAACTGGTTGTTAGAGAACTATGTATTGCAACCTGGTGCCTTGAGCAAATGGTTGGGTGCAGGATTTGAAGAAGTTGACCTAAGCTTCCTTTCATTCATTATGTTTATTGCAGTAATTGCCTCTATGGTCCAATTGATTGAGATGATCGTTGAGAAATTTGCACCAGCACTCTACAGTGCCTTGGGTATTTTCTTGCCACTCATTGCGGTGAATTGTTCTATTCTGGGTGGTTCACTCTTTATGCAAGAACGCGCATTCGGAACCATAGCAGAAGCCACGGTTTACGGCCTGGGTTCAGGTGTAGGTTGGTTCCTTGCTATTGTTGCTATTGCTGCAATCCGCGAAAAAATCCGCTATTCGAATGTTCCAGCTCCTTTGCGTGGTCTTGGGATCACCTTCATCATCACTGGATTGATGGGGATTGCATTTATGAGCTTCATGGGTATTAAATTATAATTATAGGCAGCTATGTTTTTATCTAGCACAGTAATTTTTTCATCGGTAGTCGTTTTCGTAGTAGTGATCCTTTTGCTGGTGACTATTCTATTGCAAGCGAAAGCTCGTTTATCACCAAGCGGACCGGTTAAATTGAATATTAACGGTGATGATGTTGAGGTAGAATCAGGAACAACCCTGCTCACTACCTTGAGCAGCCAAAAAATCTTCTTACCCTCCGCATGCGGTGGCGGTGGTACTTGCGGTATGTGTAAGTGTCAAGTTACCGAAGGTGGTGGTGAGATTCTGCCAACTGAAACCGGATTCTTTAACCGTAAAGAGATTGCGGATAACTGGCGTTTAGGATGTCAGATCAAAGTGAAGAACGACATGACGGTGAAAGTTCCGGAAGAGATTTTTGGAATCAAGAAATGGGAATGTGAGGTAGTAAGTAACTACAACGTAGCCTCTTTTATTAAGGAATTTGTAGTCCGTTTACCGGAAGGTGAGAATCTTGATTTTGAGGCGGGTGGTTACATTCAGGTCGACGTACCTGCAACTACTGTAGATTTTAAAAATATAGATATTACTTCGCACCCTAAATTGGGTAAGGCGCCGGATGAGTTCAAAGAAGAGTGGGATAAATTCAAGCTTTGGGATCTTAAAATGGTCAATCCGGAGCCGTTATTCCGTGCTTACTCTATGGCCAACCACCCTGCAGAAGGGAATATCGTGATGTTGAACATTCGTATCGCCACTCCTCCGTTTGATCGTAAGAAAGGCGGCTGGATGGACGTCAACCCAGGGGTTTGTTCGTCTTACGTGTTTGATCAAAAACCAGGTGATAAGGTGACCATTTCAGGTCCTTATGGAGAATTCTTCATTAAGGAGACTGAGGCGGAAATGCTTTACATCGGTGGTGGTGCAGGTATGGCTCCGATGCGTTCGCATTTGTTCCACTTGTTCCACACCTTGAAGACGGGGCGTAAAGTCAGTTACTGGTACGGCGGTCGTTCGAAGCGTGAGTTGTTCTATCTGGAGGATTTCCGTCAGATTGAGGAGCAATTCCCAAATTTCAAATTCCACATTGTATTGTCTGAACCACTACCGGAAGATAACTGGAGTCCTAAAGACAGTATGGAAGCAGATGGCGATGGTTTCGTAGGCTTCGTTCACCAAGCGGTGATTGATAACTATTTGAACCACCACGATGCACCAGAAGATATAGAATTCTATTTCTGTGGTCCACCGCTTATGAATGCTGCGGTACTTAAGATGGTAGACGACTTTGGTGTACCGCCAGAGAACGTCAGCTTCGATGATTTCGGTGGATAATCGAAAAAAATGATAACTGAAGCCGCTCCCTAAGGAGCGGCTTTTTATTTTCACGTTATGAAGAACTTTATAGCGCTATTCGCACTCGCGGTGTTGGTTTCGTGTTCGAACCGTCCCGAATTGGTACAAATGACCAACCAGGGCCCCGCTCAAGGGTCCACCTTTAGTATCAGCTATCTGGTGCCGGAAGGTGTGGATTACCGCACTGCGATTGATTCTATCCTGCGATCTATGGACCAGCAAATGAGCTTATGGGTTGATCATAGTGAAATCTCTGCCTTAAATAGGGGAGATTCGATTTTTCTTAGTTCGGATTTTCATGGCGTTATTTTAAAGTCATTGATGCTTAGTGAACTGACCGATGGTGCATTCGATATATCTATAGCACCTTTGATTCAAGCATGGGGATTTTCTGGCGGCTCGCGAAAGGACACCATCAATGTAGATAGCTTACTGAATTTCGTTGGTTACAAAGGAATGGTTGCCCAACGGCCGGGCAAACGATTGGAAAAGTATGCCTTACCGAAAGGCTACGCGATTGATGTAAACGCGATTGCCCAGGGATATACGGTCGATATTGTAGCGGGCCTTTTGGAAGGCGAAGGCGTTGCGAATTATATGGTCGAAATAGGCGGGGAGGTCCGTTGTAAAGGAATCAATGCAAGAGGCCGGAAATGGCGTATTGGTATTGAAGAACCCACAGAAGAGCGTGTTGCCGGCCAGTTTCAAACGATAGTGGAGTTGGACAGCATGTCCTTAGCGACAAGCGGAAATTATCGGAAATATTGGGAAGATGAAACAGGGCAGAAGGTCGTTCATAGTATAGACCCAGAAACGGGGCGACCTGTAATCAGTAATCTTTTGAGCGCTAGTATTATTGCTCCGAATGCGACGACGGCAGATGCCTTGGCCACGGCTTGTATGATCAAAGGAATTGGTGGCGCAACGCACATGCTCGAACGCTTTCCTGATGTAGAAGGCTACTTTATTGTAGGTAATAAATTTGGGGAGATTGAAGTTGTAGAGACTTCAGGGTGGAAGCAGTATACGATTAACTAGCCTGTTCGAGCTTCGTTTCACACTGGTTAGGGTCCTTGCCGCAGTAGGAACACGTTTCACCGTCTTTGTTTAAAAACGGGCTCTGAGAGGCACATGTGCCCGCAAATTCTCCGTCCTTTTTTGCCCAAATTTTAATAGCGATTCCGGCGAATCCTAATCCTAAAAGCACAACGGTAATTCCGATAAGTTTCAATGCAACCATGGTGTGGGTGTTTTTTCGTAGGTCAAAGGTACAACGCAGTATTGAATTATTAAGGCATGCAATTGCGAATGGAATTCCCCCTGCGAAGCTGTGGTAACCGAAGGCTGTGATGTACATTTGTAAAACCATTTTAACTAAAAACCAGATACATATGAAAATTACTGTTGTAGGTGCCGGAAACGTAGGTGCTACAGTAGCAGAGAACTTGGTTCGCCGCGAATTGGCGGAGGAGATTGTACTGCTTGATATCAAGGAGGGATTTGCGGAAGGCAAGGCCATGGACATGAACCAAACTGCAACTTTGAATGGATTTGATTCAAAGGTTGTCGGTTCGACCAATGATTACAGTAAAACTGCCGGTTCTGCCGTAGCAGTGATTACTTCTGGTATTCCTCGCAAGCCCGGTATGACTCGTGAAGAGTTGATCGGTACGAATGCGAAGATCGTTCAAATGGTGACTGAGAATTTGATCAAGCACAGCCCTGAAATCATCATTGTGGTCATTTCTAACCCAATGGATACCATGACGTATTTGACGTCAAAAACTTCGGGATTACCGAAGAACCGTATCATAGGTATGGGAGGTATTTTGGATTCAGCACGCTTTAAATACCGTTTATCGGAGCAATTGGAATGTTCTCCAAACGACCTGCAAGCGCAAGTTATAGGTGGTCACGGGGATACTACTATGATTCCTTTAATCAACCACGCGACCTACAATAGCATGCCAGTAACACAGTTCCTTACGCAGGAGCAGCAGGAGCATGTTGTGAAAGAAACTATGGTTGGTGGTGCTACTTTAACGAAGCTCATTGGAACTTCAGCGTGGTATGCTCCAGGTGCTGCAGGTGCAGAACTAGTGGAGTCGATTGTACGCAACCAAAAGAAAATGTTCCCTTGTTCGGTATTACTTAACGGTGAATATGGACAAGACGACATTTGTATCGGTGTCCCTGTGATCATTGGTAAAAATGGATGGGAGAATGTAGTTGAGTTCGATTTGAGCGCTGATGAGAAGGAGAAGTTCGAAGCTTCTGCTGCTGCAGTTCGTAAAATGAATGCTGCGCTAGAGGAGAATCTATAAGCCCAGCGCTGAAAATAGTCCCCGTAGGGGCAAAATAAAACCCCCGAGCGCGCAGCGCTCGGGGGTTTTTTATGCATTTTTTTTTCGGGACTTACTTAAGCATTCTTACGCCGTCGCTGGAGACGAATGTGCAATAGCCTTTGCCAAAAAATCGATAGCGTGTCTTGGCAACGATTCTGTAAATAATGTCAAGCAAGAAGGTAGGTACGAGATGAAACACTTTGGTCCAACGGTAACCGGGTAGCTTTTCTAGGATCAGCAATACGGCTTTGGAACGAATGTAGAATTGGTCGTCTAAAAATAAAACGACAGAATCTTCACTCTTTAAATGTTCAGGTAGATGTTCTTTTGCCCATTGGCTTGTTAACGAGGCGAAAGCGAATGTGTCATAGAAATCTCTGCAGTGAATCCAGTCGACACTCTTATTGCACAACGTACAAGGGCCGTCAAATAAAACTACCGCATGCATTACTGAACCATTAAACGTTCTACGCTGCGTAAGCCGTTTGTTGTGTTGAAAACAACCAAATACAAACCCTTTGCAAGTGGAATGGAATTAGTAGCGCCTGCGGTTACTTCACCGAGCAGTCGCCCATGAATAGAATAAATTTGTGCAGCAGTAATGAGGGGGTCTGTACATTCAAATTGGAAAAAACCTTGCGTCGGATTGGGGTAAAGTTTGCACGTAAAGGGAAGCACAGCCGTCTCTTCGATTGAGATATCATTAAAGGCTTTTCCCTCGAAATAGTGCAGTCCACCGCTCATATTTCCCAAAATCACATCGGGATAGCCGTCAGCATTCAAATCTCCAACGGCGGGGTGTAAACGTGATCCAGAAGCCAGAAAATGCGTATCCGCACTCCGCAGGGTTGGGCGAAGATTAAACCGCATGTTGGGACGTTTTGAAATGCGACCACCGTAAGGCATTTGGCAACCGTCATTCGTTATGCCGTTCCAACCGGTAACCTCCCCATAGCGCATGCTAGCGAAGGAAGTGTTTTGAAGTTGTACGGGAATATCACCTGTTTGTGCATGTTTCGAAAAACAAATTTCTACCAAAAGATGATCCTCACCGTTCCAGGTGAACGGCATGTCTAAGGCTACATCATTCCAGCCGGTCGTCATAACGCGGATTCCACTGTATACGGTTTGAAGATTTTGTGTGACGAAATTGGTTTGCGTTGTGTCCGTGATGTGTGTCATTTTGATATCAAAGCCCTGCGTCAAATAAAGACTCGTATTGGTGCCCAATTCAAAACCAATGGTTTTGATCTGTCCGTAGATCCCTCCTGCATTCATTAATTCGTTCTTACTGAAGACAATCTGGGTCCGGCCGTTTCGCTTGGATCCTCCGAAGGGTGTTTCTTCTCTCGATGCAGATGTTATTGTACCACCGCCAAGAACTAAATCCACCGCTGAAGCGCCACTCATGATAGTGCGTAGGCTGTCTTTCTGAACGACTCCGAGACTTTCAGACCCTATGAGTAGCGTGGTGTCTTGTCCGTAGATAAATGCGGGGGCTGAATAGCCGTCCGGTGCTTGAGGACTGGTCATGTTAATTCCGGCCCATGCCGCATCTACTAGTGTAAAAGCGTTGGGTATACTTCCGGTATTATCATAATAGGCAATAGCGCCGCTTTCGTTTCCTATTAAAAGGTCTAAATCGCCATCGCCGTCAAGATCTCCTAATGCGGGCGTTGCAAAATTGCCGACGTCGATGGATTGTAAACTTCCGCGGTACGTGTAGCTGTGGGCTGTGAAAGACCCGGTGTTTTCGTAATAAAATAATTCACCCGTTTCTGTACCTACAATCATATCCGGATCGAAATCGCCGTCGAGATCACCAAAAGTCGGACAGAGGCTTGCGCCGAGGTTGTTGTACCCGGCACTGGCTAAATCAGAATCGGTCAGCGTGAAGGCAGGGGCCGTGTTTGTCCCAGTGTTCTTGTACAATAGCATTCGGCTTTCGTAGGTGCTCGGTGCCGTGTACAGTCCTTTGCCACCGACGACTAAATCTAAATCCCCGTCGAAGTCGATGTCGACTAGGGCCGGCTTTGCGGCAGAACCTATATCAAGCATGTCGCTGACTAGAAATGCGGAGTCTAATGTTCCCCAACTAGGGTTGTTGAGCGTTCCATTATTTGGATAAAGCCAATTGTTCTTTGTGTTCTGTGATCCGTTCAAATTGGGGCTTACCATGAGGTCGGGAATACTGTCGAAATCAATGTCCTCATAAAATGCCGCTGGAAAATACTCTATGGCTGTGGGTTGAGCCAGGGGGTAGAGTGTATCCTTTGCTACCATAAACGCACTGTCGATATGACCGCCGTTGTACGCCGCGACAAGGTTGGTGAAACTGACATCCCCAATGAGCACATCCTGAAGGGTATCTCCATTTAGGTTGAGCACTAACAAGGAGGAGCCGGCATGCATACCGCTCGAAGTCTTCTGACTGAATTCTAATTTTTGAACACCCGCACAGCCGTTCAGCGTGAGGTCGTTGGAGCTGAGGTTTTCTTCGAATCGGCCCCAGCAGGTAGTGTTGAGCTTAAAGTCGAGCGCGCAAGCATTTAAACCTTCGTGCCAATTAATGGTAGCACTCTGACCAAAGGTTAATACGTCTAAATCCCCATCCCCATCGATATCTGAAATGGCGGGGATATCACTGCTAAAGTTGTAAAGGTTGGTAGTTGTACTCCCTACATCAGTGGTTAAATAATTGCTGCTTAATGCCCAAGAAAACTGGACCGAATCTGTAGTGCTGGTATTCTCCCAAACACCTATTCCACCTAAAACGTAGGCGAAAAGATCTTTCTTCCCGTCACAATTGTAGTCTCTGAATAATGCCCAATTTTTTACTGCAGGGAGCAACGATGCATATTCCGGTTTACCCACCCAACTGCCGTTTTCGGCGATAAAGGTGATCCATCTGCCGCCCTGCCTGTCAAAGGCAACTAAATCTTCTATGCCGTCTAAATTCAAATCGACTTTAGACCATTGCGGCAAATCCACCCCGCCCAAAAACGGATAGGGTATGCTCGAACCTCCAGCATTTACTGTAGGTCCAGCCGTCCAGTCAAAATTTAATCGGTTGCTTTGACCAGAACTCGTTAGGCCAAGAAGCAGAAAAACTAGGGGTAAAAAACAGGTCCTTCTCATACGTACTCAAAGATAGGATAAACTTAGATGCTTGCAGGTACAAAAAACTTTAGGTTAGGCACCTCGAACTGCCTATATTTGCGCGTTATTGAAAAACTGAAACAATCCATCAGGATGCAGAACAAAGGATTAATTACCGTTTTCGCGATTGCACTAGGTCTGGCTTCATTGTACCAGCTCTCGTTCACATGGGTCGCGAACAACGTCGCTAGCGATGCAGAGGCATTCGCCGCAGGAGATGCAAATGTTAAGTCGGCTTATCTCGACAGTATGATGTCGCAAGAGGTCTATCCAGTACTTGGGTTTACCTATGGCGAAGTGAAGAAAAAGGAAATGAACCTTGGTCTTGACCTCAAAGGGGGGATGAATGTCATCCTCGAAGTGAGTGTTAAAGACGTATTGAAAGGTTTAGTGGCTAATGCCCAAGATCCGCGCTTCACTCAAGCTATTGCGAATACTGACGAAGCACAAAGTCAAGGTCAAAACAACTATCTAAACACGTTCTTTGCGGAGTTTGATAAAATCAGCGCCGAAACCGGTGGTGGTTTGTTGTTGAGCGACGCTTCGCTTTTCGGTACGCCGGAAATGACAGACAAAGTAGGATTCAATGCCGCAAACGATGCCGTACAAGCGGAAATTCGTCGCGATGTTGAGGCTGCAATTGCCAACGTATTTACCGTGTTGCGCGCACGTATCGACCAGTTTGGTGTGGTACAGCCGAACATTCAGCGCCTAGAGGGAACTGGACGTATTTTAGTGGAACTACCGGGTGTTAAAGATCCGGCGCGTGTTCAGAAACTATTACAATCGACTGCGGAACTACAGTTCTGGAACATGTATGAAGGTGCAGAAGTGCTTCCTTTCCTTGTTTCTGCGAATGACAAACTGCGCGATATCGTTGAAGGCGAAAAAGCGACAACGGAAACGGTTGACGAAACGCCAGATTTTAGTGATCTAGCCATCGAAGATGCTGAAGTTCCTGCAGATTCGTCTGCCACGGATTCTTCAGAAGTGCTATCCATGAACAATCCATTGTTTGAGGTTTTCCGCCCTATGGTGAGTGAAACTGGAATGGCGATGCAAGGACCGCGCGTTGGGTATTCACTTATCCGCGATACGGCGAAAGTCAATGCTTATTTAGCACGTCCAGAGATCGTTCAAATGATGAACCAAGAGTTGCGCAATGCGAAGTTCCTTTGGAGCAGCAAGCCAGAGCCTAACTCTGATATTATCACTCTTTTAGCTATCAAAGGCAACCGCGAAAACACGCCTGAATTGGACGGTGGTGTGATCGTGGATGCGCGTCCAGATTTGGACGAATACAACCGCAACATTGTAACCATGGCCATGAACGGCAGTGGAGCACAGAAATGGCAGCGCTTAACTGCGGAAGCAGCGGCGCAAACGCCGAAGCGTTCTGTAGCGGTGGTATTAGACAACTATGTATACTCGTATCCGCAAGTTCAAAATGAAATTGCTGGTGGTCGTACACAGATTACAGGGAACTTCAGTGCTGAGGAAAGCGCGGATTTAGCGAATATTCTTCGTGCAGGTAAACTAGATGCTCCTGCGCGCATCATTCAGTCCGATGTGGTAGGTCCTTCTTTAGGTAAAGAGGCCATCTCTGCATCGATCAACTCGTTTGCTATTGCACTTGCTTTGGTATTGCTTTACATGTACTTCTACTACAGTGGTGCGGGTCTTGTAGCCAACATGGCACTATTGATCAACATGTTCTTAATCTTTGGTATTCTCGCCAGTTTACGGGCGGTATTGACGCTTCCAGGTATGGCGGGTATCGTATTGACTATCGGTATGGCGGTAGATGCGAATGTGCTTATTTTCGAGCGTATTCGTGAAGAAATGCGCCTTGGAAAAGGACTTCGTGCAGCCATCGTTGATGGATACAAAAATTCGAACAGTGCGATTATTGATGCAAACGTTACGACCTTCTTAACGGGTATTATTCTCTTTGCTTTCGGTACGGGTCCTATCCGCGGTTTCGCAACGACACTGATGATCGGTATCTTGACTTCGTTATTTACCGCATTGTTCATCTCAAGAATTGTATTCGAAAGAAGATTGGCGGGTAAGAAAGACATCAAGTTCTCTACCAAAACCACCAAAGATTGGTACACCAATATCAACTTCGACTTCTTGAAGAAGCGTAAGGTAGCTTACGGTGTTTCAACGGTAGTAATCGCGATTGGATTATTCTCGCTATTCACAAAAGGTTTGAATCTAGGGGTTGACTTCGTAGGTGGACGTTCGTTCCAGGTACGTTTTGATCAGCCTGTAGAAGTTAGTGATGTTGCTGAATCTTTGAGCAATGCTTTTGTGGATGAAGACGGTAACACGTACACCCCAGTAGTTAAAACCTTGGGTGATGCAAACCAAGTAATCATAACGACGAGCTACCGCATTGGAGAAACAGGGCCTGCGATTGATGAGGACATTCAATCTAAACTCTATGCCGGTGTCGCAGATTTCTTTGCGGAAGAATTGCCTTTAGAATCCTTCTTTACGGACGATACTGAAGATGCCATTGGTCTCGTAGGCTCGCGCGTTGTTGGTCCAACCATTGCCGACGATATTAAATCGGGTGCGGTATATAGTATCATCTTCTCCTTGATTGTAGTCTTCTTGTACATCCTTATTCGCTTCCGTAAATGGCAATTCTCGCTCGGTGCGGTAGTCGCATTATTACACGATGTACTCTTTGTAATGGGTGTGTTCTCTTTAGCAGATGGATTCTTGCCATTCCAATTGGAAGTGGACCAAGCATTCATTGCAGCCATTCTAACCGTTATTGGTTACTCATTGAACGATACTGTGGTTGTATTTGACCGTATCCGTGAAAACATGGGATCACGTGGCAAGCAAAACACAGATAGTGTAAATAAATCATTGAACCAGACATTGAGTCGTACGTTCAACACTTCGTTGACTACCTTCTTTGTACTACTTGTTATCTTCTTATTCGGAGGGGAAGTCATTCGTGGTTTCATGTTTGCACTTCTATTAGGTGTACTTGTAGGTACCTACAGTTCATTGTTTATCGCTACTCCTGTGATGTTCGACGCTTCGGACAAAGAGAGCTAAGCAACCGAAAAGCAAAATTTTCAAAACCCCCGGCGCGCTCGCGCGCCGGGGGTTTTTTATTGTAAATTTGCGCCATGCAACACGTCTTTTTACTCTTTAATATTAGTGGCGGAGAATTCATCATTGTAGCACTGGTGTTTTTACTCTTATTTGGTCCTAAGCAAATACCTGGCATGGCAAGGTCTGCAGCTAAGGTGATCAAGCAAGTGAAAAATGCCACTAATGATATCAAGAGAGAAATCCTTGACAATGCTGAGGACAATGCTTTAACGGAAGTGAAGAAAACGGTAGAGGAAGGTCGTGATGCATTCAAAGAAGTTACAGATACCATTAAAAGAGGTACCAAGCTGTGACGGCGCTCATCCTATTCGCGGGTTTTGGTTTGTTGTTATTGGGTGGCGAATTTTTGGTTCGCGGATCTGTAGCAATTGCGCTTAAGCTTCGTATTTCTAAATTCATCATAGGTTTAACCCTCGTTGCCTTCGCTACAAGTGCGCCGGAACTCATTGTGAGTATTATCGCGGCGATGAAAGGTAAAAGTGCCATCGCTTTAGGCAATGTCATTGGTTCTAATGTTGCGAATATTGGGCTTATACTAGGATTGACGGCACTGCTGTACAAAATAGAAGCGGTTCGACTGACCTACAGAAATGATTGGTTGTTTTTACTTGGTGCGAATGGCTTGTTGGGAGTCTTCCTTTATTTTGGTGGAATCAGTTTCCTACAGGGCTTAATTCTTGTTGCCGCCTTAGTTGTCTACAATACATTAAAAATTCGCAGCGCACGAAAGGAGCGTGCCGCAGCAAGCATAGGTCAGGATTTCGACGTGCCCGCCATGCCGGTATGGCAAGGTGCAGTGCTGCTTATAATAGGAGCGGTAGGTTTGAAATTTGGTGCCCAACTTTTTGTCTCCGGCATTTCAACTCTTGCAGCGCAATGGGGTTGGAGTGAACGGTTGGTCGCTGTGAGCCTGGTCGCTTTTGGCACAAGTGTGCCAGAACTAGCAGCGAGTCTCATGGCAGCGAGAAAAGGTGAAGCGGACATAGCTATAGGTAATGTCATCGGGTCAAACATCTTTAATATTCTCAGCGTCTTAGGTTTCACTGCTTTAATCCAGCCCATAGCGCTTTATGAAAAAGCGTTGCTCTACGTTGATTTTCCGATAAGCTTTCTCTTCGCTTTAGTACTCATTCCATTGATGGGCGTTTTAAAATCGGACCGATTGGATCGTTTTGAAGGGGCCTTCCTACTTATACTATACACAGTCTACATGATTTACCTCTTCAGTTAAGGGGGTGTAATTAACATTGGTTAATAATTTTTCATTGCACCCCTGGAAAATTGGGGGTATCTTTGGCCAAATTAAAATTTAACCACATGCCAACGGTAAGATTTCTAGCATTAGAAGAAACAATGGGGCGCAAGCCTAAGAACTTCGAAGCACCTGGAACGCGCGTTTCAGAGTACTTCGGATCGCACGTATTCAATCAAAAAGCGATGCGTGAATACATGACCTCTGAAGCGTTTAAAGCAGTGAACGATTCTATTGAAAACGGTACAAAGATTTCAAGAGATATCGCTGATCAGGTAGCTTCAGGAATGAAGGCTTGGGCCTTGAATTTAGGCGCTACGCACTACACCCACTGGTTCCAGCCGTTAACAGGTACTACCGCGGAGAAACACGATTCCTTCTTTGAGCCAACCGGAAATGGGGAAGCTATGGAGAAGTTCTCAGGAAGCATGCTCGTTCAGCAAGAGCCAGATGCGTCATCGTTCCCGAATGGAGGTATTCGCAACACGTTTGAGGCACGCGGTTACACGGCTTGGGATCCTACTTCTCCGGCATTTGTTTTTGGCACTACACTTTGCATTCCCACTGTTTTCGTTTCTTACACCGGAGAAGCATTGGATTACAAAACACCGTTATTACGTGCGTTACAAGCTGTTGATGCAGCGGCAACAGATGTATGTAAGTACTTTGATAAAAATGTAAATAAGGTTAATGCTACTTTAGGCTGGGAGCAAGAGTATTTCTTGGTGGATGAAGCCTATTTCCATGCGCGTCCAGATTTGACATTAGCGGGTCGTGCCTTAGTAGGTCACGCACCGGCTAAAGGACAGCAGTTGGACGATCATTACTTTGGTTCTATTCCAGAACGCGCAATCGAATTCATGAAAGAATTGGAATACGAAAGCCGTAAATTGGGTATCCCGGTGAAAACTCGTCACAATGAGGTTGCGCCTGCGCAATACGAATTTGCTCCTGTTTTTGAAGAAGCAAACGTTGCTGTGGATCACAATTCATTGTTCATGGATCTTATGGAGAAAGTGGCACGCCGTCATAATTTCCGTGCTTTGGTTCACGAGAAGCCCTTCGCAAACATCAATGGTTCTGGGAAGCACAACAACTGGTCGTTAGCAACGAATACGGGTGTAAACCTTTTGGCGCCTGGTAAAACGCCCATGAGCAATTTAATGTTCTTGACCTTCTTCGTAAACAGCATCAAGGCAGTTTACAAGCACGCTGATTTGATTCGTGCATCCATAGGTTCCGCAGGTAACGAGCACCGTTTGGGTGCAAATGAAGCGCCGCCAGCAATTATTTCCGTATTTATCGGTGATCAGTTGAGCAAGGTTCTGGACCAATTGGAAAACATCGAAGGCGGTAAAATGACCCCTGAGGAAAAGACAGACCTCAAGCTCAATGTGGTGGGCAAAATACCAGAGATTCTTCTAGACAACACAGACCGTAACCGTACTTCGCCGTTTGCCTTTACAGGTAACAAGTTTGAATTACGTGCTGCAGGTTCATCTAGCAACTGTGCGCAACCGATGACGGTTCTAAACAGTGCTATGGCAGAGCAGTTGATCGAATTTAAAGCAGCAGTTGATGCGCTCATTGCTAAGGACGGTCTTAAGAAAGACGAAGCCATTTTTAGTGTATTGAAAGTGTACATCAAAGAGTCGAAAGCCATTCGTTTTGAAGGTGATGGCTACGGCGATGCTTGGAAAGAAGAAGCGGCAAAACGTGGTTTGAATAACGAGCCATCGACACCTCGTGCGTTGGATGCTTACGTCAGTGAAGCGTCGTTAAAAATGTTCGAATCTTTGAACGTAATGTCGAAGCGTGAGGCAGAAGCGCGCCATGAGATTCTATTGGAGTCGTACTTCATGCGAATTCAAATTGAAAGCCGTGTTTTAGGTGATTTAGCGGGAAACCACATCGTTCCAACCGCTATTAAATACCAAAACGTTTTGATCGATAACGTCCAGCGTCTTAAGGACATTATGGATGAGGCAACGTTTAATACGGTTGCAAAAGAGCAATTGGAAATGATTAAAGACATTTCTGCACGCATTTCGAAAATTTTAGCTTCTAAGGATGCAATGATTCAGGCACGTAAGCAGGCGAATGCGCTTGAAGATGTGCGTGAGAAAGCTATTGCTTACTACGATAATGTGAAGTCTTATTTCGAAGTAATTCGTTACGAAAGCGATAAATTAGAATTGATGATTGATGACGAACAATGGCCATTGCCGAAGTTCCGTGAAATGCTCTTCACTAGATAATTTTAGCTTTTCAAATTTTGAATAAGAGAAACCCCGCCCGCGCGGGGTTTCTTTTTTTATTTTATCTATATTGTGGGTGCTTAAACACAAGAGAACAGACTCGCATGCAAAAACGCATTTTACGAACTTGGACCGTTGTCCTCGCTTTCTTGCCTATCATAGCTTTCGCTCAAGACGCCACTGTTGAAGAGGTAGATCTGAAGCCCCACAAGCTTACGGTGAAAGCAGATGAATACTTTGATTCTAAAGAATATTCTGTTGCCATTGAAATTTACGCTAAGGCGTATTCTAAAGAGAAATCGCGCGAGCAGAAACAGCGTATTTCTTTCAATATGGCAGAGGGATATCGCTATACGGGACAGTGCAAAAGAGCGGCGAGCTACTACCAGCGCGCTTCCAAATTGGGATATGGTGCGCAGGCGGATTATGGCTACGCAGAAATGTTGCAATGTCAGGGTGAATATGAGGACGCCATCATAGCGTACGAAGCGTATAAAAAATTAGTGCCGAGTGATGCTCGTGCAGATCGTGGTATAGAAAGCTGTCAAAAAGCTGCACAATGGGTAGTTTCAGGCTCCCTTTACGCTTTGGATAATGCTAAAGACTTAAATTCTAAAAAGTCTGACTATTCAATTGCTTTCGCAGGAAAGCGCGGTAAAGAGGATCTAACGCTCATGATTTCTTCAATGCGTGATGATGCTACTGGTCGCAAGGAAGACGGTTGGATGGGCCAGCGCTTCTCTGATATTTTTGTCATCGAAGGCGAACGCAAAAAAGCAAAAAAGAAGAAAAAAGGACAGGAAGCTAATGCCAACGATGAAATCGTTTGGGGTGACCTAGAGGCCATGAGTGATGTCATCAATACCAAAGACCACGAAGGCGTTGTAACTTTTGATTCAAGAGGTAAAGAAATGTATTTCACGAAGTGTATGCAAGTGAAAAACATGAAGATGGGCTGTGCCATTTACACCACAAAACAAATCGGTCAAGATTGGGCAAATCCTGAGCCTGTAGTCATCGCGCTTGATAGTGGCGCTTCAGTAGGGCACCCTGCGCTGAGCCCGGACGATCAGATTTTATACTTTGCTGGAGAAGTAGCTGGCGGAAAAGGCGGTAAGGATATTTACATGACTACTTACGATCGCAGAAAGCGTGAGTGGGCTGCACCAACGAACTTAAATATTAACACCCGTGGTGATGAATTGTATCCATTTGTCCATGGCGATGGATATTTGTATTTCTCATCCAACGGACACGTAGGAATGGGTGGATTCGACTGTTTCCGTGTAAAGCTTGATGAAAATGGGGCACCTGTAGGGGATGTGGAAAACATGCTTAGTCCTATCAATTCTGAGGCAGACGATATTTCATTGCGTTTTGTACCAGGCGATAACACTAAGAAAGGCTTTGTAATAAGTAACCGCAAGGGAACACGCGGTGAGCATGATATATGGTACGTGACTGAATGGGAGAAATTCTTTGAGGCTACGGGTACTGTTGTAAGCAGTAAAAACGGCAAACCTGTAAGTGATGTAACCATTGAAGTAAGTAATAAGGAAGGTCAGTCTTTTACCGTTACGACAAATTCAAGGGGTGAGTTTAGTATTCCTCGTGGCCAGATGGAAGAGGATAAGTTGTACAAATTAAACATGAGTCGCAAGCGCTTTTTAAATGCTGTAGGCGATATCACGACGAAAGGCTTGGCGTTGAATGATTATGCTCAGGTAAAAGAGGAGCGTGCTTATGTTAAATCGTACAGTCTTCGTTTGGAAATGGACCCCATTGAGGTGCCTATTGTTCTTCCTAACGTCTTCTTTGATTTAGCTAAATCAGAACTGCGGGAAGAAAGTAAAGTGGCTTTAGATACGGTATTTAGCATCTTGCAACGCAATCCTACGATTACCATTGGTCTGCGCTCGCACACGGATTACCGTGATACAGATGCGAAAAACGATGTACTCTCGCAAGCACGTGCACAAAGTTGTGTGGATTACCTTATTCAGAAAGGCATTCCTTCGGAACGTTTAACGGCAGTTGGAATGGGTGAGAAAGAACCATTTGTTATTTCTGCCGATTATAAAGGGCTCGGAGCGGACAAATTCAATACTGGGGACAATTTAACGGAATCGTTCATTAAAGGTCTTAGTAAAGAAGATCAGGAGGTAGCGAATCAAATCAACCGCCGTACGGATTTCAAGGTATTAAGTGATGATTACGTTCCCTCTACTTCCGTGGCAGCTGGGGAATCCACAGAAGCCGGTGCTGCACAACCTAAGAAGAATGAGAACCCTATAGGTCAAACCATGACTCTAGGTCCTAAAGACCGTTCATTAGGTAAAATTGCAATGGATAACGGGATGAACGTTGTACAGTTGAAAAACCTAAATGGTGGTTTACGTGGCGCGCGCCCTATGCCGGGTATGGTGATTAAAGTAACGCCTAACGGTGACTATTCAGCGTTCGATGCTGATCATTATCAGGTTCAACGTGGCGATACCATGCGAGGCATTGCGAAGGAAACCGGGGCTAACGTTAAGGAGATCCGTGATTTAAACGGTTTCAAAAGTGATAAAGATTTAATCATTGGATCCTGGATTCAGATTAAGTAGCATAAACTATTAAAATGAAAAGCGCGCACGGGTCTCCCGTGCGCGCTTTCTCGTTATTTTTGCAGCATGAATAATACATCAGACCGCTATACAGGACGAGGCGTAAGTGCCCAGAAAGAGGACGTCCACAATGCAATCAAAAACATTGATAAAGGCTTGTTTCCTAAGGCCTTCTGTAAAATAGTTCCGGATTATTTGACGGGTGATGATGACTATTGTCTCGTCATGCATGCAGATGGTGCAGGTACTAAAAGTTCACTGGCTTACATGTACTGGAAAGAGACCGGTGACATAAGTGTATGGAAGGGTATCGCTCAAGACGCGTTAATCATGAATATCGATGATTTGCTTTGTGTCGGGGCTACGGAGAATATTATGCTCAGTTCCACCATTGGTCGTAACAAGGGTTTAATCACTGGTGAAGTGCTAAGTGCGATCATCGGCGGAACGGAATCGCTTTTAGAAGAATATAGAAAACACGGTATAGATATCATCAGTACAGGCGGTGAAACGGCTGATGTTGGTGATTTGGTCAGAACTATCATTGTCGATAGTACAGTAGTTGCTCGGATGAAGCGCTCGGATGTTATAGATAATGCGAATATCAAACCGGGTAACGTGATAGTAGGATTAGCTTCTTATGGTCAAGCGACTTATGAGTCGGAATACAACGGTGGGATGGGGTCGAACGGTTTGACTAGTGCTCGACACGATGTGTTCAGTAAAGCTTTGGCAGCAAAGTATCCAGAAAGCTTTGATCCCGCAGTTCCTGAGTCGCTCGTTTATACGGGTACAAAATCTCTGACGGAAATAACGGATACGCCGCTAGACGCGGGGAAATTGGTGCTTAGTCCTACCCGCACCTATGCACCTATTATTAAGCGAATTTTAGACGAGTACCGCGGTAAAATTGACGGTATGGTACATTGTTCAGGCGGTGCACAAACGAAGATTTTACACTTTTTAGAAAAGGGACACGTGATTAAAGACGCGCTGTTCCCTATACCACCACTCTTTAAAATGATTCAGGAGGAAAGCGGCACTGGCTGGGAAGAAATGTACCAGGTATTTAATATGGGACACCGTATGGAGCTGTATGTAGATCCTTCCATTGCAGATGCCATTATCGCTATCAGTGAAAGCTTTGGGGTATCCGCGAAGATTGTGGGAAGAGTTGAAGAGAGTTCAGCTAAGGAATTGACCATTAGTAGCGAGTTCGGCACCTTTAAGTACGAGAAGTAATGGCGATGATTGATAAGCTTAATGTGATTTTTCAGCGCTATAATGAAGTGAACGATCTCATTATTCAGCCGGACGTTATATCGGACGGAAAACGCTATGTTCAGCTCAATAGGGAGTATAAAAACTTGAAGCCTTTAGTTGAAGTCAGAGAACAATACTTGGAAATGTCCAGCCGTATTGAGGAAGCTAAGGGGGTATTGAAAGAAGAAAAAGATCCAGATTTTCGTGAAATGGCGAAAATGGAATTGGATGAACTGGAGCCTGCTTTTGTAGCCTTAGAAGAGGAAGTAAAAATTCTTTTATTACCGAAAGATCCTGAGGACGATAAAAACGCATTAGTCGAGATTCGTCAGGGAGCAGGCGGTGATGAAGGTGCTATTTTTGCAGGCGATTTGTTTCGAATGTACCAGCGTTATTGTGAAGGAAGGGGATGGAAAATAGAGATTCTGACCATGAACGAAGGTTCCGCTGGAGGTTTTAAAGAGGTCTCTTTTGAAGTTAGCGGTGAATCTGTTTATGGGATTTTAAAATATGAAAGTGGTGTGCACCGCGTACAACGTGTACCTGCAACAGAAAGTCAAGGTCGTGTACATACTTCTGCAGCGTCCGTAGTCGTTCTTCCAGAAGCGGAGGAAGTCGATGTGGACCTGGATATGAAAGACGTTAAAAAAGATACGTACCGTTCACAAGGAGCAGGAGGGCAGCACGTGAATAAGACAGAAAGTGCCGTACGCTTGACACACCTTCCCACTGGTATCGTGGTAGAATGTCAAGACGGTCGAAGCCAACATAAAAACTTCGAACAAGCTTTGAAAGTATTGCGGTCCCGCATGTTTGACATGGAGTTCAAAAAGAAGCAGGAGGAGCAGGCAGCTCAGCGTAAAACCATGGTAAGTACGGGTGATCGTTCGGCAAAAATTCGAACCTACAACTATCCCCAGGGACGAGTCACCGATCATAGAATCGGTTTAACCAGCTATAATCTGAACGATGTGGTTAATGGGGATATCCAGAAGTTTATTGACGAACTTCACATGGCCGAGAATGCTGAGAAAATGAAAGAAGGATCGGACGATTATTAGAGCAAGATGAATAGAGAAGCGTTAATTGAGCAAATTAGAGCAAAGCGAAGTGTGCTTTGTGTGGGGTTGGATACGGATTTGGAAAAAATCCCAGCGCATTTATTGCATGAGGAGGATCCAGTGTTCACCTTTAATAAAGCCATCATCGACGCGACCGCTGCATCGACAGTTGCCTATAAACCTAATATTGCCTTTTATGAATCCATGGGCGTTAAAGGTTGGCAAAGCCTTGAGAAGACCATTCAATATTTAGATGAGAGGTATCCAGAAATTTTCACTATTGCAGATGCCAAGCGCGGTGATATTGGAAATACCTCAAAAATGTATGCAAAGGCATTTCTCGAAAACATGAATTTCGATAGTGTCACTGTAGCCCCTTATATGGGTGAGGATAGTGTGACTCCTTTTCTTGAATTCCCAAATAAATGGGTAATACTGTTGGGACTTACCTCAAACAAAGGCGCATTCGATTTTCAGTTTATTGAGAACGCAGAAGGTGAAGCGCTGTTTGAAAGCGTTGTTAAAAAAGCGCAGGAATGGGCTACTGCTGATCAGTTAATGTTTGTTTTGGGTGCAACGAAGACAGAGCATTTAGCACGTCTACGCTCCATTGCTCCTGACCATTTCTTTTTAGTTCCAGGTGTTGGTGCGCAGGGCGGTTCTCTCGAAGAAGTATTAAAACAAGCGACGAATAAAGACTTTGGTGTTTTAGTCAATAGTACACGCGGTATCATTTACCAGAGCAATGGATTGGATTTTGCCCAGGCTGCGGGAAGTGCAGCACGAACGCTTCAGCAAGAAATGGAGCGTCTATTGTTCTAGTGTGCGTTGAGTCACACTCATGAGTTTTAGAAGCCCGAACTTTGAGGTATCTTAAAACTCAATTATGGAAATCATCGGATACATCGCATCCATTTTTATTGGAATCTCACTCGGTCTTATTGGTGGCGGGGGGTCAATCCTAACCGTTCCTGTATTGGTGTACCTTTTCGGTATTGGGGCAGAAATGAGTACAGCCTACTCTTTATTCATCGTTGGTTCAACCGCATTAGTAGGTGGTATTCGCAACGCGAGCTTAGGTAATGTGAATTATAAAACCGCTGTAGTTTTTACGATTCCTGCCTTTATTGCTGTTTACCTTACTCGCGCTTATTTGGTCCCTGCAATTCCTAATGAAATAATGACCATTGGAACGTATGTCTTGACTAAGGACATTGCCATCATGGTGTTCTTTGCTTTGGTAATGCTCGCGGCTTCAGTAAGCATGATTCGCAACAAGCGAAAGGAAGAAGAAGAAGACGAAAATGCAGTACCAAAGTTCAACGTACCCGCCATAATATTAGAAGGAGCAGTTGTCGGTATACTAACGGGTATTGTTGGTGCTGGCGGTGGATTTTTGATCATTCCAGCATTGGTTCTATTCGCAAAATTACCCATGAAAAAAGCCGTTGGGACCTCACTGTTAATTATTGCAGCGAAGAGTTTGATTGGATTTATCGGAGATGTACAACGTTATGGCGACCAATTGGATTGGAAGCTCTTACTAACGGTAACCGCCATTGCGGTATTTGGTATCTTTATAGGTATCTATTTAAATAAATTTATTGACGGTAAAAAACTGAAGAAAGGCTTCGGCTGGTTCGTCTTATTGATGGCCGTCTACATTATTGGAAAACAACTTTAATAGCATAGAATTAAAATCGCAATATCATGACAGTAGAACAGATTTATACGGGATGTTTGGCACAAGGTGCCTACTACATTGCCTCAAACGGCGAAGCAGTAATCATCGATCCATTGCGCGAAGTAGGTCCATACCTCGATCGTGCAGAGAAGGATGGTGTAACCATTAAGTACATTTTGGAGACGCATTTTCATGCGGATTTCGTTTCAGGTCACCTAGATTTAGCAGCAAAGACTGGTGCGAAAATCGTTTATGGCCCTACTGCGAATACGCAGTTTGATTGCCATATTGCTGAAGATGGTGAGGTTTTAAAGGTGGGTGACGTAACTATTCATGTGATTCACACACCGGGTCACACGATGGAAAGCACTACCTATTTGCTAAAAGACGAAAGTGGTAAAGATTATGCGATTTTCTCGGGGGATACGCTATTCTTAGGTGATGTAGGTCGTCCTGATCTTGCGCAGAAAGCAGCAAGTATTACCCAAGAAGATTTGGCAGGCATATTGTTCGATTCTTTACGCAACAAAATCATGGTTTTGGCAGATGATGTTATCGTATATCCAGGTCATGGTGCAGGTTCTTCTTGTGGTAAAAACATGTCTAAAGAAACAGTAGGTACTATTGGAGAGCAAAAAGCGACCAACTATGCACTTCGTGCGAACATGACAAAAGAGGAATTTGTGGTAGAGGTAACGGATGGTTTATTGCCTCCACCGGCCTATTTCCCAGAGAATGTTCGTATGAATAAAACGGGGTATGAAAGTTTGGATAAAGTCATGGAACGTGGCTTGCGTCCGCTCTCTGTGGATGCATTCGAAGCAGCTGCAACTGAAACAGAGGCGTTGATTTTAGATACACGTCACCAGGATACCTTCATCCACGGGTTCATTCCACAATCAATATTCATTGGTATCAAAGGCAGCTTCGCCATGTGGGTCGGTGCTTTGATTCCAGATATCAAGCAAGAAATCTTGATTGTGGCTGATCCAGGAATGGAAGAAGAGGTCGTGACAAGGTTATCGCGTGTGGGTTACGATAATTGCATCGGTTTCCTAGACGGAGGGTTTGATGCTTGGAAGAGTTCAGGTAAAGAGATAGATGCGCTTGCTCAAGTTACCGCTGAAGAACTCAAGGGTATTACGAATGCAACCGTAGTCGATGTTCGTAAATCAGGTGAGTATTTGAGCGAACATTTGATCGATGCCATTAACGTAGAGTTGGATTACATCAATGATCAAATGTCTAGTGTGCCTCAAGAAGGCACGTTCTATGTGCATTGTGCAGGTGGCTACCGTTCGGTGATCGCTTCTTCAATTCTAAAAGCACGCGGTTACCACAATATGGTGGACGTTGCAGGGGGCTTTAAGGCCATTAAGGAAGCTGGACTTAACGTTTCCGATTACGTTTGTCCGTCGACTTTATAAATACGACTCAATTCGTGGACCGCGCCTAAAAAGGCGCGGTTTCCATGTTTTCTAAGCCCTAACCGCTTCATCTTATTTCTAACACATTAACGAACAAAACACTATGGATTTAATTCTTCAACCTTGGCCCTGGTATGTGAGCGGCGCCCTCATCGCATTTGTGATGTGGCTCCTTCTTTACTTCGGTAAGTCGTTCGGTTTCTCGAATAATTTGAGAACCCTTTGTACGATGTGTGGTGCTGATAAATTTGCACCTTTTTTCCAGTTCAATTGGAAAACGCAAAGTTGGAATTTGTTTTTTCTTGTAGGCGCCGGTTTGGGTGGTTACATCGCAACGAATTTTCTAACCACACCAGATTATGTAGTCGCCATTTCAGAGGCAACCATTGACGATCTTGGAGCCTTAGGTTTTGCTGCTCCAACAGCTTACGCACCAGCTAGCCAATTCGGTATGGAAGCGCTGAGCAGTTGGCAGAATATTTTGATTTTAGCGCTCGGTGGTTTTATGGTAGGATTCGGAGCGCGTTATGCCGGGGGATGTACTTCTGGACATGCGATTTCAGGAATCTCTGATCTTCAACCCGCATCCTTACTCGCTGTCGTAGGGTTTTTTATTGGTGGCCTCGCCATGACACATTTGATTTTCCCATTAATCTACTAAGCCATGAAACAGATAAAATTTTTACTTGCAGGTACGTTGTTCGGTATCATTATGTTTAAAAGTGAAGCCGCTTCATGGTACAGAATTCAGGAAATGTTCCGTTTCCAAGACTTCCACATGTACGGAATCATTGGTCTAGCAGTAGCTATAGGTGTGCCTATGGTTTGGTTCATGAAAAAGAACAATGCGAAGGATTTTTCAGGTGCACCTATTGTATTTAATCCAAAGGCTTGGAGTATACCTCGTTACCTTTTTGGTGGGATTATCTTCGGTTTGGGTTGGGCATTAAGCGGTGCTTGTCCCGGTCCTATCGTTGTAAATATTGGTGCAGGTTTCGTGGGTTACATCATCGTTTTGATAGCCGCTTTATTCGGAACCTTCCTGTACGGAGTGCTACGCGATAAACTACCGCATTAAGACGTATGGATTTTAATCAAGTACCTCAAGAAAAAAAGACGCAGTTTGCCTTACTCATCGGTCAGATGGGTAAGAGCATTCTAGCTATTTTGTTTGGTGTATTGATTTTAGGATCGTTGTGGGGCGTTAGTTCCTCAGTTCCAGAACCACCTAACTTTGGGCCACAACTGGAAGAAGTTCCAGATGTCCCTTGGGATTATGTCCTATTTAAAGATGTTGATTTCCTCCAACCACCAACGACAGAAAAGGTGGCCTATGGGCGAAGATTAGTCGACGCAACTGCCGATCATATCGGTCCAAACACTGACAAGCCTTTCGCTGGAAATAATTTAAACTGCTCATCTTGTCATTTAGATGGCGGTGGCAAGCCTTTCGCAGCACCTTTTGTAACCGTACCGAGCCAATTTCCTCAGTTTCGTAGTCGCGAAAATAAAGAGGGAACCATAGAAGAACGCGTCAACGGTTGTATGCAGCGTTCAATGAACGGGAAGCCTTTGCCGGTGGATGGAGAAGAAATGACAGCAATCGTTGCGTATATGGAATGGTTGAGCTACGATAAGCCTCGTGGCGAAAAAATAAAAGGAAATAAGTTTCTCTCCGTTCAGTTTCCAGATCGTCGTGTGGATCTCGAGAACGGAAAAGCGGTGTACATTCAGCATTGTCAATCCTGTCATATGGACGATGGTCAGGGTCAACGTGCCTTGAATAGTTTTACCTATACCTACCCGCCGTTGTGGGGGCCGGATTCATACAATGACGGTGCGGGTATGCATCGAGTGATTACTGCAGCCCAGTTTATCAAAGGAAATATGCCATTGGGAACTACGGCGGATGAGCCCTTACTAACGGATGAAGAGGCCTACGATGTGGCTGGATATATCAATAGCTTCGCTCGACCGGAGAAAGCGAATAAAATGGCGGATTTCCCCGACCGAACATTAAAGCCAATGAGCACTTCTTATGGTCCTTGGGCGGATTCGTTCTCTGCAGACCAACACAAGTTTGGTCCTTATGGAGAAATTGCTGCTTTTTATAAGGCTGAATACGGTCTCAATAAGTCCAAATAATGCGAAAGATTTTGTTCCTGTGGCTACTTCCAGTGATGACTTGGGGGCAAAATGCGAGTGTTCTAAAAGTTCAGCAAGGGGTTCGGTTCACCTCTTTTTCTATGACCACACAAAACGGTCTTTTCGGTCCCCATGCAGCTTTAACGGATTATTATGCGAATGCTGTAGGGCTGGATTATTTACTCCATGCTAAAAAGGGCAAATGGCGCTTTGATACTGAGGTATATAGCAGTGCTTTAGTTTTTGGTAATCCTTGGGAATTGGATCCTTTGACCTCAAAAACATCCCGGTATGAGGGCGGTTTATTTGCGGTAAATGCCAAAGAGCGGCGCGTAGTGGTGGTGCCTTCCATAGCCGAATTGACCTACCTAGGTGATCGATTCAAAATGGGCTTCGGTAACTTCGCTTTGGAGGGAACCTTCCTAAATATGGAGCACGGTCGAATGATTCCATCCACCTTCACGGGTCTTCATTTGGATTGGAAGCAGGGCCAATGGAAGTATACATTCGCCGCAATCTCGCACGTGGGTGCGAGAAGTACTAGTGGATTTAAGACCGTTGCCAATTCCTTAGCACAATACAATCCGGGTTTAGATACCAGCGGTTCTAGGCACGATAAGAGCCAAGTGGAAACGCCGGGTATTTTATATTTCAGTGGTAAAAATACACATGTATTTAAGCAGTGGTACGGATCGATGACTGCAGAGTATTACGGGTTACCAGGCGTTTTTCATACGGTAGTGTGGGATGAGAAATTGGCCCACAATCAGCACCTGATACAGCTCCAGTACATTCGTCAAGAAAAATGGGGAAACGGCGGCAATGCTGATCCTTATCTGGCCTACTTTCAGCAGCAGCGTAGTCAATACTTTGGGTTGAAATATTCGAATAAAGTGGGTGATGTTGATTATTACTCTGCGATCTCCCACATTGATGGAAACGGAAAATTATTGTTCCCAAGGGAATGGGGAAGGGAATACCTGGTCACCTTTCAAGGGCGAGAGCGTCAAGAAGGTATGGGAAGAACAACGGCCATAGTCTTTGGTGCCTCTGGTAAATGGCAGCAAGGCAAAGTCGGCCACAATGGAGGAGTCAGCACAGGAATTTATGTGCGTCCAGAACCGGGCAATTATAAATACAATAAATACGCCATGCCGAGCAATCAACAAACGAACGTTTGGTGGGGGCAACAGTGGAAAGGCGGAACGCACAAGCTTCTAGCAATGCTGGTTTATAAGGTGCCATTGGGCAGTCAAACCATAACAGCAGGGCAAACCATTAATAAAGTTGATATGGTAAATATCAATCTGATTTACCGCTACCAACCGCGACTGTTCCAGAAATAAAATCGCATCCAAGGTTTGAGGCCAACTTTTCAAGAGCGTACCTTTAAGCCAATGAATAATCCGTTCGAAAGTCTGAAAAATGTATTCTTCGTTTTTGCTGTGATTCTCATAGCAGGAACCGTGGGTTACCGTTGGCTCGAGGGTTTTGATTGGCTGCAATCCTTTTATATGGTGATTCAAACCGTGAGTACGGTGGGGTTTAATGAAGTTGGCCCACTGAGTACTGGAGGAATTTGGTTTACCATCGCATTGATTGTAGGAAGTTTTGGAACCTTCGCATATGGTGCAGGGCTTTTGGCTCAATTGGCCATAGACGGAAAGGTGCAACTGTATTTACGAACGAAAAGATTGGAGCGTAAGGTGGAAAAGCTAAAAAATCATACGATTGTCTGCGGACTTGGACGAAATGGACGCCAGGTAGTGAGTAAACTCAAGGCCTACGGTGTGCAGGTGGTCGTGTTGGAATTGGATGAAGAGCGCGCAAACAGGTACCGAGAGGAGCTGGACGGTGTTGTGGTCCTTATTGGTGATGCGACTAATGATGAAATTCTTGAAAAGGCCAATATTGGTCATGCGAACAGCCTTGTTGCTGCCTTAGCGTCGGATACGGATAATCTTTTTGTGGTGATCTCCGCGCGACAGTTGAATCCAAAATTGGTTATCGGAGCACGTGCAAATACAGAAAGTACAGAGAAAAAACTCTTAGCTGCCGGTGCAAATTATACCGTGAGTCCCAACCTCGTAGGAGGCTCCCATCTTGCGCACAACCTCATGAATCCGGGTGTGATGAACTTCTTAGACCACCTAAGTGTGGGGGGATCGAGCGCAACAAATATTGAAGAAATTGTGGTGGATGAACTGCCCGAAGAGCTGTCTAATTGCAATATTAAGGACCTAGAAATACGCCAGCAAACGGGTTGTACCGTTATAGGGTATGTAGATGAGTCCGGGGAGTTATATGTAAATCCATCTCCTGATTTTAAAGTTGCACCGCATTCGAAGCTTTATGTTTTGGGCAATGACGAGCAGATTCGCGCGTTTCGCAATTGGTTTAATAAACAAACTCAGGCTTCCTAGTTATGAAAATACTTTTTACCGGTTCCAATGGCTTATTGGGTCAAAAAATAGCTGTTGCTACGGCCAATTATCTCCAGCACACTTTTTTAGCTACGTCTCGTGGAGCAAATAGAACCCAAGCGATGGGAACAGCAAGTTATGCAGCGATGGACATCACTAATGCAGAAGATGTAAGCGCGGTTGTTGGTGCGTTTGAGCCTGATGTGATCATTCACGGCGCTGCCATGACGCACGTTGACGAATGTGAACTGCATCCGGAGCAAGCCACATTAATGAACGTTGAGGGAACGCGTAACATAGCCAATGCAGCAAATGAAGTGGGGGCACACGTCGTGCACATCAGCACTGATTTTATTTTCGATGGAAAAGATGGTCCGTATAAAGAGAATGCAAAGGCCCAACCTTTAAGTCATTACGGTTGGACAAAACTAGAAGCAGAAGAGATTATCCAGGAGTTGCCTTCATGGAGCATTTTACGCACCGTTTTGGTGATCGGTATGGCGGAAGACCTGAGCCGAAGTAATATTGTTTTATGGGCGAAAGGCGCTTTAGAGAAAGGCCAGCCAATCAATGTTGTGGACGACCAATTCCGCACTCCGACGCTTGCCGAAGATTTGGCCCAGGGAGCTTTGCTTGCCGCCGATCAATGTGCACAGGGCATTTTTAATATTTCGGGACCGGATTTCATGTCCATTTACGAATTGGTAGGGCAGGTTGCGGCGCACTTTGGTTTATCCATGGAGTCCGTTACACGAACCGACTCCACCACCTTGAATCAGCCCGCAAAACGTCCGCCGCGCACGGGATTTGATATTTCTAAAGCAAGAGCTGAATTGGGCTATAAGCCACATACTTTTCAAGAGGCGCTAGAAATCATTGCAAATCAAGCAGGATTGTAAGCACATATTTGTAGGGACCACTGCTTTCCACTATTTTCGGAGTTCACTCTAACAGATCCGAAAGGAGCATGGCAAAATCGACAGAAGCATGGGGCTCTCGCGTAGGGCTCATTTTAGCAATGGCAGGAAATGCTGTTGGTTTAGGTAATTTCTTACGCTTTCCAGTCCAGGCCGTACAGAACGGTGGTGGGACATTCATTATTCCTTACCTCGTTAGTTTTCTGCTCATGGGAATTCCATTGCTCTGGGTAGAGTGGGCGATGGGTAGATTTGGCGGTCGCTTCGGAGATCACAGTACGCCTTTCATTTTAGACAACATGACCAAACGCCGGTTCTGGAAATACTTTGGTGTTTTTGGAATTTTCACCAACATGGGCGTCATGGCATACTATACCTACATCGAAAGTTGGACGCTGACCTACACATTGAAGTCACTAAAAGGCGATTTCCTTGGTGTAAATCTTGATCAATTGGACACCTATTTCAACAACTACGTCGACTTAGGCAGTGGCATTAATTTTCCAGTCTGGGCGCTGCTTGCCTTCCTCATTACATTAACCATCAATATTTACATCCTCTCGCGGGGCTTAAGTGCAGGAATCGAAAAGGTGGCGAAAATCGCTATGCCCTTGCTTATCGGTTTCGGTGCCTTCTTAGCCATCATGTCTTGGACTACCGGCTCGACAGGCCGTTGTGATGACTGTTCTACGTTTATTGGATTAAATTTCTTGTGGGAGCCCGATTTCTCATCACTGGCGAATCCTAAAATATGGTTGGCTGCGGCCGGCCAAATTTTCTTCACCCTCTCTGTAGGGATGGGTACTATTCACTGTTATAGCTCCTACCTCAGTCAACGGGATGATATTGCGTTGAATGCAATGTCTGCAGGTTGGATGAATGGTTTTGTTGAGATCGTACTAGGTTCAGCAGTGGTTATTCCTATTGCCGTAGGATACCTCGGTTTAGACTGGGTCGTGGACAATGCCGGATTTATGATGGCCTTTAAAACCATGCCGTTCCTCTTTGATCAATGGGGCAGTATTATGGCAGTAATCGCAGGTGTAGCCTGGTTTGGATTACTGTTCTTTGCGGGAATTACTTCCTCCCTGGCCATGGGAACGCCTTGGATGGGCTTCGTACAGGATGAATTTGGATGGACGAAAAACAAGAGTGCTATTCTTTTGGGGATTGCAATTTTGATTATGGGTCTACCTACCATCTTATTCTTTGAAAAAGGTGTCTTTGACGAATACGATTACTGGACAGGAACAGTGAGTTTAGTCATCTTCGCACTTGCGGAGGTTATTCTATTTGCCTGGGTCTTTGGAATGGATAAAGGTTGGAAGGAAATTACCGATGGCGCCGACATGCGTGTCCCCAGAATTTACCGTCCCATCATTAAATACGTAACGCCGTTATTCATAGGAATCATCTTTTTGACCTCATTGTTTAAACCATTGAACGGCGAATTGTCCGATTGGTCCACCGCCTTCAACAGCTTTACCAGCGGTCAGGGCTGGCCATGGGCGAACGACAGTATCATAAATCAGATCTTCCACATCAACACTGGAGTGCAGTGGATGGCTGATGGTGCGCTTACAAACATGTTCTACATCGATATGAGCCGATTCTTCCTTTTGGCCTGCTTCTTTGGACTTGTTGCCATGGTGAAAATAGCATCGAACAAACGTAAAAAAGCCGCGTAATTATGACGACTTCAGCTTTAATCATGATCATTTTAACGCAAGGAACCGTTCTTGCGGCGACCATCTATTTCTTTCGCAAGGTGTTAAAGACACCTCCGAAACCCGAGCCGGATTCGTACAAAGACAATGACAACGCTCCCCGTGACTAAGTCAGCAACTTTTAGTTATTCACGAAATTTGTAGACCAGCCACGCACTGCCCAACTTGCAGGTAAATGCACTTGCAATGCACCAGGCTAAAGCACAAATTATTCGAACCTTTCAGCTTTTTATAGTGGCCGCTCTCGCGGCCACTATTTGGTTACGGCCCGCGGCCGAGGCGCGCGAAGCGCGCCTCGGCTTCCTTTCGATGTGGTGGTCGGAGCACCCCACGCTTAAAGTGAACCACTTGGATTCAACCGCCATCTGGACTTTGCCTTTGCCAGAGAATGCTAAAAAATCATGGTGGTACCGATGCAAGAAAAATTGGACCATTAAAGACCTTTTGGCTTTAAAATCTTTACCGGGTATGGATACCCTATTTGTCACAACAGGCAATTTTGATTTTACACCCTCGCCCACGCCCGAGGTGACGAAAGAGGAGTGGGAAAGGAGTTCTGGGAAAACTTTTAAGTCGGTGCCCTGGGAGGAGCGCAAATCCGGTGCCGTTACAAAAGATCGCCTTACACGATTGGAATTGAATGAAGTCGATAGCGCAGCGCTTGTAACGGTTCGCGGAATCGGTCCTTGGTCTGCCCATGCGATCATGAAGGAAAGGGCTCGTTGGGGCTATTTCGCAACCGTTTCTCAATTGCGTAAGATTCGCTCCCTCGATGCCCGTTGGCAACCGGAATGGGACAGTGTGTTTTATGTCATTCCCCGAGATCCTGCACTCTTTTTAAACAGCAGTTCTTTTGCAGAATTGAATGAATTCTATGGTTTCCGATTCCACCAAGTCAAAAGAATTGTCTTCTACCGAGAGCGGTTTGGCCCCGTACTTTGGAGGGAATTGGCCTCTTGGGAAGAATTTTCTGATGTGGACACTACTTTTTTACAACACTATGTATCGGAATAGAAAAATCGGTGTACTTTCGCAGTCCTAAAGAAAGGAGGTGTTACTATGCTCGTAATTAATGTCAAGGAAGGTGAATCGATCGAACGCGCACTCAAGCGTTACAAGAGAAAACACAGCTCTACGGGTGTAGTGCGTAAGCTTCGTAAGGATCGTTATCATACGAAACCAACGGAAACGAAGCGTCGCATGCATGAGAAAGCAGCATATATTCAGACTTTGCGTCAAGCGGAATCAGAATAATCTATGCTTAGATTATAAAGAAAAGCCCAACCGAAAGGTTGGGCTTTTTGTTTTTCACCACGTCCCGCACTACCTTACCTCAATGGAATCTTCAGCGGCACTTATTGACCAATTTCTTTCTTACCTCATTGCGGAGCGTGGCTACAGTCCTAAAACTTCGGTGGCCTACAAGAAGGAATTGGAGCGCTGGTCCCTCTATTTAGTTGAAGAGGCAGGGGCTTCGCTAATGACCGGACAAAAAGCACATATCAAGCGCTTTATTGTCTGGAGAAATAAGCAAGGCATAGCGCCGCGATCCATAAATAGGACGCTGAGTTGCATTCGCTCCTTCTACAAATGGGCCATTCGTGAAGCTTTAATCAGTGAGAATCCAGGACAAGGCGTTCGCAGTATGAAGACGGCGAAAAAAATAGTCATGAGCGTTCCAGCTGCCGATCTGAGGGCATTAGTCAATGATCCTGACCTTTTTACAGCAGATTTCGAAGGAAAACGTGACCAATTGTTATTACTCCTGCTTTATGGCCTGGGCCTGCGCCGTGCTGAAGTCATTTCGTTAACCCCCGCACATTTCGATTGGTCGCGGAAGCTCGTTCGCGTGATAGGGAAAAGAAATAAAGAGCGCCAAATCCCCATGCCTTCATTACTAGAAGAATACTATTTGCGCTACATCGAAATCCGGGACCAATTACCCACTTGCCACGACCCAGCACTCCTGCTTACCGCGAAAGGAAAAAAGCTTTACGACAATCTTGTTTATAATCGGGTTTTATATTACCTTAATAGGACTACAACAGTGGTGGATAAGAACCCTCATGCTTTACGTCATTCTTATGCCACGCATCTGCTAAACGCTGGGGTCGATATCAACACAGTAAAAGAGTTGCTCGGCCATGAAAGTTTAAGTTCGACGCAGGTATATACGACAAGCTCCTTTGAGGAACTTATTAAAGTGTATAACCAGACCCATCCTAAGGGGTCGTAAACAATAAGATTATGACTGTGAACATTCAATCTGTAAATTTTAAAGCAGACGGCAAGTTAATCACCTTCATTAAGGAGCGATTAGCGAAGACAACTCAGTTTTATGACCGTACCATTAGTACGGCTGTTTTTCTGAAAGTAGATAACAATCATAATCGCAAGAATAAGATCGTTGAAATGCGAATGAGTGTACCTGGATCCGACATTGTTGTGACAAAAGAACGCAAGAGTTTTGAGGAAGCGGCAGATATTGCGGTAGATGTACTCATTCGACAGTTAAAAAAGCGCAAAGAAAAAATAGTCAAACCATAGAGAAATCAGAGGGTTAACCAAATACAATGAAAGGTGGAGACAAAATGTCTTCACTTTTTTTTTTCAAGGTATTGCACGTTTGAATCTCTTTACTACATTTGCAGTCCGTTTGAGAAAGCGGAAGTACTTTGACATCATTGCCGATATAGCTCAGTTGGCCAGAGCACGTGATTTGTAATCTCGGGGTCGTCAGTTCGAATCTGACTATCGGCTCAAGTTTTGTACTTGATTTTCTAGTGGAATCATGTACACACCGGGGGGATACTCAAGCGGCCAACGAGGACGGACTGTAAATCCGTTGGGAAACCTTCGCAGGTTCGAATCCTGCTCCCCCCACTACCGCGGAAGTAGCTCAGTTGGTAGAGCATCAGCCTTCCAAGCTGAGGGTCGCGGGTTCGAATCCCGTCTTCCGCTCTAAGGTTACGCCGATGTAGCTCAGGGGTAGAGCGTTTCCTTGGTAAGGAAGAGGTCACGGGTTCAATTCCCGTCATTGGCTCTAAGTTATAGTTTGAATCTTTACACTGTTTATATATTTAATAATCGCTAGTCATGGCAAAAGAGAATTTTGTACGTACCAAGCCTCACTTGAACATTGGTACAATTGGTCACGTTGACCACGGAAAAACAACATTGACAGCTGCAATCACCACATGTTTGGCGAATGCAGGTTTGTCTGAAATGAGATCATTCGATTCTATCGATAACGCTCCTGAGGAGAAAGAGCGTGGTATCACTATTAACACTTCACACGTAGAGTACGAGACGGCTAACCGTCACTACGCACACGTTGACTGTCCAGGTCACGCGGATTACGTGAAGAACATGGTTACTGGTGCTGCACAGATGGATGGAGCTATCTTGGTAGTTGCTGCTACTGATGGTCCTATGCCACAAACTCGCGAGCACATCCTTTTGGGTCGCCAGGTAGGTATTCCACGTATCGTCGTGTTCTTGAACAAGGCAGATATGGTTGATGATGAAGAATTGATGGAATTAGTAGACATGGAAGTTCGTGATCTTCTATCTTTCTACGAGTACGACGGTGATAACACTCCAGTTATCCAAGGTTCAGCTCTAGGTGGATTGAACGGCGAGCAGAAGTGGGTGGATACTATCATGGAATTGATGGATGCAGTTGATGCATGGATCGAAGAGCCAGAGCGCGATCGTGATAAGCCATTCCTAATGCCAATCGAGGATGTATTCTCTATTACTGGTCGTGGTACTGTTGCAACAGGTCGTATTGAGACTGGTGTTGCAAACACAGGTGAAGGCGTTGAAATCATCGGTTTCGGTGATGAGAAATTGACTTCTACCATTACAGGTGTTGAAATGTTCCGTAAGATTTTGAGCACTGGTGAAGCTGGTGATAACGTAGGTATCCTTCTACGTGGTATTGAGAAAACTCAAATCCGTCGTGGTATGGTTATCTGTAAGCCAGGTTCAATCACTCCACACAAGAAGTTCAAAGCAGAGGTATATGTATTGAAGAAAGAAGAAGGTGGTCGTCACACTCCTTTCCACAACAAATACCGTCCTCAGTTCTACTTACGTACAACAGACGTTACAGGTGAGATTCACCTACCAGACGGTGTTGAAATGGTAATGCCAGGTGATAACTTGTCTATTACTGTTGAATTGATCGCTAACGTTGCTGTTAACACTGGTCTACGCTTTGCAATGCGTGAAGGTGGTCGTACAGTAGGTGCGGGTCAAATTACTGAAATCATCGAGTAATCACTTACTCTTTTGATATAAAGAACAGGTAGTTAAGGTGCCTCCCAACGGGAGGCGCCTTTCTGCCTACATACGGGCATAGTTCAATGGTAGAATAGCGGTCTCCAAAACCGTTGATCAGGGTTCGAATCCTTGTGCCCGTGCAAAGAATAAAAAGATGAGCAAATTAATTACGAGTATACAGGAGTCTTGGCACGAGTTTGCCGTTAAGGCATCGTGGCCTACAATGACAGAGTTGCAGAAAAGCACTTCGTTGGTAATTGTGGGAACCATCATCTTTTCACTTGTAGTATTTGGTATGGACAAAGCAATCTCAACAGTACTTGAGTTTGTTTATTCAATCTTCGGATAATCATGTCGGATACTGGAATGAAATGGTATGTGCTTCGCACAATTAGTGGTCAAGAGCACAAAACAAAGACCTACATTGAAAAAGATATGGCTCATGCAGGCATGAGCGATCTCGTAGGTCGTGTAGTGATTCCTATGGAGAAAGTTGTGCAGGTGCGCAACGGAAAGAAAGTAATTAAAGAAAAGACACGCACACCTGGATACATGTACGTAGAGGCTGTATTGACAGGTGAAGTGAGTCACATGATTAAGAACCTTCCTAATGTCGTTGGTTTTTTATCGAATGTAAAGGGAGGAGATCCTTCACCCATGCGCGCCTCAGAGGTGAGCAGATTGTTGGGTGAGGTGGATCGCCAGGCAGAAAATGCAGCAATGCTAATGATCCCATTTACGGTGGGAGAAACTGTCAAAGTAATCAATGGTCCGTTCAGTACATTTGACGCGACTATTGAGAAGATCAACGAGGAGAAACAAAAACTAGAGGTCACAGTGAAGATCTTTGGTCGTAAGACTCCAGTTGAATTAGGCTTCACGGAAGTGGAGAAATTATAATTGATATAGGTGTGAGCTATATATAGGTTCGTTCTTTACGCTTCCAACTTGAAGAATGATCCGCACAAACAACGCAAAATAGTAGAAACAAGAAATGGCAAAAGAGGTTAGTAAAGTAGTAAAGCTTCAGGTCCGTGGTGGCCAGGCTAACCCTTCTCCTCCGGTAGGTCCAGCATTGGGTGCCGCAGGTGTCAACATTATGGAATTCTGTAAGCAATTCAACGCCCGTTCGCAAGACAAAATGGGTCAAGTATTGCCGGTAGTGATTTCTGTTTACGCAGATAAATCATTTGATTTCATAATCAAGACTCCTCCTGCAGCAGTTCAATTGATGGAAGCAGCGAAGATTAAGAAGGGATCATCAGAGCCTAACCGTAGTAAAGTTGCTAAAATTACTTGGGACGCTGTTCGCAAGATTGCAGAAGATAAAATGGTTGATTTAAACTGTTTTACTGTTGAATCAGCAATGAGTATGATTGCTGGTACTGCAAGAAGCATGGGTATAACTGTAACTGGCGAGAAGCCGTTTTAATTAAAAGTTTGAAGCAATGGCAAAATTGACTAAGAACATGAAAAACGCGCTCGCTAAACTTGAAAAAGGCAAGGTATATCCTGTAGGCGAGGCAGCAGCTCTAGTGAAAGAGGTTAACTGCACTAAGTTTGACGCATCTGTGAACTTAGCTGTTCGTTTGGGAGTGGATCCACGTAAAGCAAACCAAATGGTTCGTGGCGTGGTAAGTCTACCTCATGGAACAGGTAAAAGTGTTCGTGTTTTGGCTTTAGTTACACCAGATAAGGTGGACGAGGCAAAAGCAGCAGGTGCTGATTACGCAGGCCTTGATGAATTCATTGAGAAGATTAAAGGCGGTTGGACTGACATTGATGTCATCGTAACCATGCCTTCTGTAATGGGTAAGATTGGACCGTTGGGTCGTGTATTAGGTCCTCGTGGCTTGATGCCGAATCCTAAGTCTGGTACCGTTACAATGGACGTAGCAAAAGCAGTAAGTGAAGTGAAAGCAGGTAAGATTGACTTTAAAGTTGATCGTTACGGTATCGTTCACGCTGCGATCGGTAAGGTTTCTTTTGAAGCAGATAAGATTCGTGAGAACGCGGAGGAATTACTAAAGACTCTTAATAAGCTTAAGCCAAGTGCGGCTAAAGGTACTTATATGAAGAGTGTTTACATTTCTTCAACAATGTCTCCGGGTATTGCTGTGGATGCTAAATCAATTTCATAACGCTAAAGAAGTAGCATCATGACAAGAGACGAAAAACTTGCACAGATTGAAAATTTAACAGCAGTATTGAACAATACCGCAACCATTTATTTGGCGGATATCGCAGCTTTGGATGCTGAAACAACATCCAATTTGCGTCGCGCTAGTTTTGGTAAGGGTATCAAACTAAACGTTGTTAAAAACACTTTGCTCAAACAAGCTATGGACGCTTCGGAGAAAAACTTCGATGGTCTATACGATGTACTTAAAGGAAATACAAGCATTATGCTTGCCGAAGCTGGTAATGCTCCTGCGAAGCTCATTAAGGAGTTCCGTAAGAAGAATACGAAGCCAGTTTTGAAAGGTGCGTGGATTGAAGAAAGCGTTTACGTAGGTGATGAGAATTTGGATATGCTCGTTTCAATCAAGTCTAAAGAAGAATTGATTGGCGATGTACTAACCTTGCTTCAAAGCCCTGCGAAAAATGTTATTTCTGCTCTTCAGAGCGCTGGTGGCAACATTGCTGGACTCCTCAAAACTTTGGAAGAGCGCAACGCGTAATTCCTTTATTTACAATTAATTAAGAATTAAAATTAAATTTTACAGAAGATGGCTGATATCAAAGAATTGGGCGATGCTCTAGTAAACTTGACAGTTAAAGAAGTATCTGAATTAGCAGGTTACTTGAAAGAAGAATACGGCATCGAGCCTGCTGCAGCTGCTGTAGCTGTTGCTGGTCCTGCAGCTGGTGGTGGCGATGACGCTGCTGAAGCTCAGACTGAGTTCGACGTAATCTTGAAAGCTGCTGGTGGTTCTAAACTTGCTGTAGTAAAGCTTGTTAAGGAAATGACTGGACTAGGCTTGAAAGAAGCTAAAGAAAAAGTAGATAGCGCACCTGCAGCATTGAAGGAAGGCGTATCAAAAGACGAAGCAGAAGCTTTGAAAGCGCAGCTTGAAGAAGCTGGTGCTGAAGTTGAGATCAAGTAATTGATCAACTGCTAGGTTATCCGGTTTAGGTCTTTGGGGAAGTCCCCTTAGACCTAAACCTTTTTGTGTTTAATTAACATTTTGGGCTGAAATGGTAAACCAAGTTACTGCTCCACAGGAGCGTATCAATTTCTCTTCCACTGCTATTAAGACGGCATTCCCGGACTTTTTAGATATTCAGTTGAAGAGCTTTATGGACTTCTTCCAGATAGAGACGAAGCCATCAGAAAGATCAGAGGAAGGATTGTACCGTGTATTTGCGGAGAATTTTCCTATTTCGGATTCAAGAAACAATTTTGTTCTTGAGTTCTTGGACTACTTTGTAGATCCCCCGCGTTATTCGGAGCGCGAATGTATCGAGCGTGGCTTGACATTCTGTGTACCGTTGAAAGCGCGTCTTAAACTGTACTGTACGGATCCAGAGCACGAAGATTTTGAGACGATTGTCCAGGATGTGTATCTAGGAACCATTCCATACATGTCACCACGCGGTACATTTATCGTTAATGGTGCAGAAAGAATTATTGTAAGCCAATTGCACCGTTCACCTGGTGTATTCTTTGGACAATCCTACCATGCGAACGGAACAAAATTGTATTCAGCCCGTATTATACCGTTCAAGGGGTCGTGGATCGAATTCGCTACTGACATCAATCAAGTCATGTATGCGTATATCGACCGTAAAAAGAAGTTGCCCGTAACCACTTTGTTACGTTCAATTGGTTTTGAAAGAGATAAAGACATTTTGGAAATCTTTGACCTCGCTGAGGAAGTAAAGGTGAGCAAGGCGTCCTTGAAGCGTTCTATCGGTCGTAAGCTTGCGGCAAGAGTGTTGAAGACGTGGATTGAAGATTTCGTAGATGAAGATACAGGAGAAGTAGTATCTATCGAGCGTAATGAGGTTATTCTCGATCGTGATACGGTTCTTGATAAGGAGCATACAGAAGAAATTCTAGATGCAGAAGTGAATACTATCTTATTGCATAAAGAGGATATTGCCTCTTCAGATTTTGCAATCATTCACAACACCCTGCAAAAAGATCCAACAAACACGGAAAAAGAGGCTGTAGAGCACATCTACCGTCAACTCCGTAACGCTGAACCGCCAGATGAGGAAACTGCTCGCGGTATCATTGATAAATTATTCTTCTCAGAGCAACGTTATTCATTAGGTGAAGTTGGTCGTTACCGTCTAAACAAGAAATTGTACAACGGCAGTGAGGAAGATTCGCAGGTACTAACTAAAGGCGATATTATTGAAATCATCAAGCGTTTGATTGAGTTGATCAATTCAAAAGCTGAGATTGATGATATTGATCACTTGAGTAACCGTCGTGTACGTACAGTAGGCGAGCAAATGGCCAACCAGTTCGGTGTAGGTCTTGCGCGTATGGCACGTACCATTCGTGAGCGTATGAACGTTCGTGATAATGAGGTCTTTACTCCAATTGATCTGATTAACGCAAAGACTCTATCGTCTGTAATCAATTCGTTCTTTGGTACCAACCAGTTGTCTCAGTTTATGGATCAAACGAATCCATTATCAGAGATCACTCACAAACGCCGTCTCTCGGCTTTAGGACCAGGTGGTCTTTCGCGTGAGCGCGCAGGTTTCGAGGTTCGTGATGTTCACTACACGCACTATGGACGTCTTTGTCCTATTGAAACACCGGAAGGACCGAACATTGGTTTGATTTCTTCTTTGTGTGTTTATGCGAAAGTAAATGGCATGGGATTCATTGAAACACCGTATCGTTCTGTAGAGAATGGTAAAGTTGTTGTGGATCGTGAGCCTACGTATCTAAGTGCGGAGGAGGAAGAAGCGAAAGTAATTGCACAGGCGAATGCACCTATCAGCCCTGATGGTACATTCATTAACGATAAGGTTAAAGTTCGTGAAGAAGGTGATTTCCCGGTTGTAGAGCCGAACACCATTGATTTCATGGATGTTGCGCCAAATCAGATTGCATCTATTTCAGCTTCATTGATTCCATTCCTAGAGCACGATGATGCAAACCGTGCATTGATGGGTTCTAACATGATGCGTCAGGCCGTACCGTTGTTACGTCCTGAAGCACCAATCGTTGGAACGGGTCTAGAGCGTCAAGTTGCAACAGATTCTCGTGTTCTCATCAACTCTGAAGGAGCTGGTACTGTGGAATATGTGGATTCGATGCAAATCAAAATCCGCTACGATCGTTCAGAGGACGAGCGCGGTGTAAGTTTTGAAGACGATGTGAAATCGTACCAATTGGTGAAATTCCAAAAAACCAACCAAGGAACAACCATCAACTTGAAACCTATCGTTAAGAAAGGCGATCGTGTGGAGTTCGGTCAGGTTCTTTGTGAAGGATACGCAACACAACAAGGTGAGTTGGCATTAGGTCGCAACATGTTGGTATCCTTTATGCCTTGGAAAGGGTATAACTTTGAGGATGCGATCGTGATTTCAGAGCGTGTAGTGCGCGAAGATATCTTCACTTCGATTCACATTGACGAATATTCTTTGGAGGTTCGTGATACCAAATTAGGAGCGGAAGAATTAACAGCGGATATTCCGAACGTTAGTGAGGAAGCTACGAAAGACCTCGACGAGAACGGTATTATTCGCGTTGGTGCTGAGATCAAGCCAGGTGATATTCTCATCGGTAAGATCACACCTAAGGGCGAAAGTGATCCGTCTCCAGAAGAGAAATTATTACGCGCCATCTTTGGAGATAAGGCGGGTGATGTAAAGGATGCTTCTTTGAAAGCTTCACCATCTCTATCGGGTGTTGTTATCGATAAGAAGTTGTTCACGCGATTAGTGAAAGACAAGCGTCAACGCGCAGAAGATAAAGAGGAAATCAGCCAATTGGACCTCCAAATGGAGGCAGAATTAGCGGAGTTGAAATCTGTCTTTGTAAACAAATTGAGCGTTTTGGTTTCTGGTAAAACAAGCCAAGGTGTTCGAAATGATTTAAACGAAGATGTCATTCCGAAAGGAACGAAATTTACGTTGAAGGCGTTGAATGCAATTGAGGATTACAGCCGTATCGTTGGTGGTAAATGGACTACAGACGATGACCGTAACGATAAGATCGATACAGTAATTCACAATTATAAAATCAAAGTAAATGATATCCAGGGTATGTATCGCCGTAAGCGCTTCGCGATTACAGTAGGTGATGAACTACCTGCAGGTATCATGAAATTGGCTAAAGTTTACATCGCTAAGAAGCGTAAGCTGAAAGTGGGAGACAAGATGGCAGGTCGTCACGGTAATAAGGGTATTGTTGCTCGTATCGTTCGTGATGAGGATATGCCGTTCTTGGAAGACGGAACGCCGGTGGATATTGTTTTGAACCCATTGGGTGTACCATCGCGTATGAACATTGGTCAGATTTACGAAACTGTTCTTGGATGGGCAGGTCGCAAATTGGATAAAAAGTTTGCTACGCCAATTTTTGATGGTGCTTCTCTTGATGATATTTCAAGCTACGTAACTGAAGCAGGTTTGCCAGAGTTTGGCCACACGCAACTTTACGATGGTGGTACAGGTCAGCCGTTTGATCAAAAAGCAACTGTAGGTATTATCTATATGTTGAAACTAGGTCACATGGTTGATGATAAGATGCACGCACGTTCGATAGGACCGTACTCATTGATTACGCAACAGCCATTGGGTGGTAAAGCTCAGTTTGGTGGACAGCGCTTTGGTGAGATGGAAGTATGGGCACTTGAAGCATTTGGTGCAGCGAATATCCTACGTGAGATCCTCACAGTGAAGTCGGATGACGTCGTAGGACGTGCGAAGACTTACGAGGCAATCGTGAAAGGTGAGCGTATGCCACAACCGGGAATTCCAGAATCGTTCAACGTGTTGCTACACGAATTGAAAGGTTTAGGATTGAAAGTAACGTTGGACTAATTAATTGAGTAATCTCCGCAGCCCTCGGGCTGCGGACTACAATAAAAATCGCATTATGGCTCTTAGAAAAAGCGATAAACAACAAAACAGCGCCTTCAACAAGATTACGATCTCGTTGACCGCGCCGGAAACCATCCTTGAGAACAGTCACGGAGAGGTTTTGAAACCAGAAACAATCAACTACCGTACTCACAAGCCTGAGCGCGACGGTTTGTTCTGTGAGCGTATTTTCGGTCCTGTGAAGGATTACGAATGTGCTTGTGGAAAATACAAGCGTATCCGTTACAAGGGAATCGTTTGTGACCGCTGTGGTGTTGAGGTTACCGAGAAGAAAGTACGTCGCGATCGCGTTGGACACATTTCTTTGGTAGTTCCTGTAGTTCACATTTGGTACTTCCGTTCGCTTCCAAATAAAATTGGTTACCTCTTAGGTCTTCCTTCGAAGAAATTAGACATGATTATCTATTACGAACGTTACGTGGTTATTCAAGCCGGTAATGCAGTAGATAATGAAGGTAATCCATTAACTCGTCTACAGTTCTTAACGGAAGACGAGTATTTAGATGCAATGGAGCGTCTACCTATTGAGAACCAGTATCTAGACGATGCTGATCCTAATAAATTCGTAGCGAAAATGGGTGCGGAGGCTGTTCAGGCCTTGTTGGGTACATTAGACTTAGATTCTTTGTCTTTCGAATTGCGCCACAAAGCCAATACGGAGACTTCGCAGCAGCGTAAGCAAGAGGCGTTGAAGCGTTTGCAGGTAGTTGAGAGCCTACGTGATGCAAACACACGTATCGAAAATAATCCTGAATGGATGGTAATGAGCGTTGTTCCAGTGATTCCACCAGAACTTCGTCCATTAGTGCCATTAGATGGTGGTCGTTTTGCGACATCGGATTTGAATGATCTGTACCGTCGAGTGATTATTCGTAACAACCGCTTGAAGCGTCTACTTGAAATCAAGGCACCTGAGGTGATCTTGAGAAATGAGAAGCGTATGCTTCAGGAATCTGTAGATAGTCTTTTCGATAATACTCGTAAGTCGTCCGCAGTAAAGACTGAGAGCAACCGTCCTTTGAAATCACTTTCAGACTCATTGAAAGGTAAGCAAGGTCGTTTCCGTCAAAACCTTTTGGGTAAGCGTGTTGATTACTCTGCACGTTCGGTTATCGTTGTAGGTCCAGAATTGAAACTACACGAATGTGGTCTTCCTAAGGACATGGCTGCAGAACTTTACAAGCCGTTCATCGTACGCAAGTTGATTGAAAGAGGTATTGTAAAGACAGTGAAGTCAGGTAAGAAGATTATCGATCGTCGTGACCCAGTCGTTTGGGATATCTTAGAAAACGTTATGAAAGGTCATCCGGTACTATTGAACCGTGCACCGACACTTCACCGTTTGGGTATCCAAGCATTCCAGCCAAAGCTTATCGAGGGTAAGGCAATCCAATTGCACCCGTTAGCGTGTACGGCATTTAACGCGGATTTTGATGGTGATCAGATGGCTGTTCACCTTCCTTTAGGTCCTGCAGCTATTTTAGAAGCACAGTTATTGATGCTTGCATCACATAACATTTTGAATCCAGCTAACGGTTCTCCGATCACGGTTCCTTCACAGGATATGGTCTTGGGTCTATACTACATGACCAAACCTATGAAGAACACAGCCGAGATGCCTGTTCGTGGTGAGGGAATGATTTTCTATTCTCCAGAAGAGGTGGAAATTGCTTTAAATGAAGGAGCTGTTGATCTTCACGCCTTGATCAAAATCAAGGGTCGCGTAGAGAAAGAGGACGGAACAATGGCCATGGAGTTTATCGACACTACAGTAGGTCGTGTACTCTTCAATCAAGCAGTTCCAGAAAAGGTACCTTTCATTAACGAGATTCTTACGAAGAAGGCGCTTCGTGGTATTATTGCGAATGTTTTGAAAAAGACAGACGTACCTGCAACGGCCAAATTCTTAGACGATATTAAGTCTATGGGATACGGACGTGCATTCCGCGGTGGTCTATCGTTCTCTTTGAATGATATTCGTATTCCTGATGCAAAAGCAACGTTGATTGCTGAAGCCTCTGAAGAAGTGGAAGGCATTTTTGCATCATACAATATGGGTCTTATTACGAATAACGAACGATACAATCAGGTGATTGATGTTTGGACAAACACGAATGCGCGTTTGACCCAAGCTGCAATGAGTACTTTGATTAACGATCGCCAAGGTTTTAACCCAATCTACATGATGCTTGATTCTGGAGCACGTGGTTCTAAAGAGCAGATTCGTCAGCTCTCTGGTATGCGTGGTTTGATGGCAAAGCCTCAGAAATCTGGATCAGCAGGTGGTGAAATCATCGAAAACCCGATTATCTCTAACTTTAAGGAAGGTCTATCCATTCTTGAGTACTTTATTTCTACGCACGGTGCACGTAAAGGTCTAGCGGATACAGCATTGAAAACGGCTGATGCCGGTTATTTGACGCGTCGTCTGCACGATGTTGCACAAGATGTAGTGGTTAATGAAGTAGATTGTGGAACACTACGTGGTCTTGAGGTAAGCGCATTGAAAAAGAGCGAAGAGATTGTTGAGACCTTGTCTGAACGTATCATCGGTCGTGTTTCTTTAAATGATGTTATCGATCCGTTAACTGATGAAGTTTATGTGGCTTCAGGTGATGAAATCACAGAAGAAATTGCCAATAAGATTGAAGCATCTCCATTAGAAATCGTTGAAGTTCGTTCGCCACTGACATGTGGTACGAAGAAAGGAATTTGTGCGAAATGTTACGGAACCAACCTTGCAACGAGTAAAATGGCTCAAGCAGGGGATAGTGTTGGTGTAATTGCGGCACAATCTATTGGTGAGCCTGGTACACAGTTGACGCTACGTACCTTCCACGTTGGTGGTACTGCGGGTAACGTTAGTGAGGAAAATAAAGTTCTAGCGAAGTTTGACGGTAAAGTTGAATTAGAAGATGTTAGAACGGTAGAAGGAGATAATGGTGATACGATAGTCATTGGCCGTACTGGTGAGATGCGTATTGTAGATGTTAAAACCGGTCGCACGGTAATGACTAACATGATTCCTTACGGGGGTATATTGAAGGTTAAAGACGGTGAGAAGGTGAAAAAAGGTGCGGAAATCGTACAATGGGATCCTTACAATGCCGTAATTATTTCTGAAATGCCGGGTAAAATTGGTTACAAGGATATCATTCAAGGAACCACGTATAAGGTTGAGATTGATGAGCAGACCGGTTTCCAAGACAAAGTAATTTCGGATAACCGTAACCGTAAATTGGTTCCTACTATTCAGGTATTGGATGCATCAGGCACAGAAGTCAAGCATTATACCCTGCCAGTAGGTGCACATTTGATGGTTGAAGAAGGTGAAGATATCCCAGCGGGTAAAATCCTTGTTAAGATTGCTCGTAAGAGCGCTAAGGCGGGTGATATTACCGGTGGTCTTCCACGTGTAACTGAATTGTTCGAAGCACGTAATCCGTCGAATCCTGCAGTTGTTGCTGCAATTGATGGTATCGTGAGCTACGGAAAAATCAAGCGTGGTAATCGTGAGATTATTATCGAGAGCCGCACTGGTGAAGTGAAGAAGTACCTGATTAATTTGAGCAAACAAATTCTCGTTCAAGAGAATGATTTTGTTAAAGCAGGAACACCACTTTCGGATGGTGCGATAACTCCGAACGACATCCTAGATATCAAAGGCCCAACTGCGGTTCAATCGTATTTGGTGAATGAAATTCAAGAGGTATACCGCCTTCAAGGTGTGAAAATTAACGATAAGCACTTTGAGGTGATTGTACGTCAGATGATGCGTAAGGTTAAGATTCAAGATACTGGAGATACGTTGTTCTTAGAAGGTAATTTGGTTCATGCCATTGACTTTATCGAAGAAAACGATCGCATCTTCGGAATGAAGGTAGTAGAGAACGCAGGTGATAGTACCAATTTGAAAGAAGGTCAAATCATTAGTACTCGCGAGTTGCGCGATGAAAACAGTTTGTTACGTCGTGAAGACAAAGCATTAGTGGAAGCACGCGATGCGAGTCCTGCAACTGCTGCTCCAGTTCTTCAGGGTATTACAAGAGCATCTCTACAGACGAAATCATTCATCTCAGCAGCTTCTTTCCAGGAGACGACTAAGGTCTTGAATGAGGCTTCTGTAAATGCGAAAGAAGATACGCTTGAAGGTTTGAAAGAGAACGTTATTGTGGGTCACTTGATTCCAGCAGGTACGGGTCTTAAGAAATACCGCGAAACTGTGGTAGGTTCTAAAGAAGAGTACGAGAAAATGCAGGAAACAATGGCTGCAGAAGTTGTAGAATAAGCTGAAGTAAGAGACATGGCAGAGCAGAATAAAGACGGTCAAATTAATATTGAGTTAAGTGAAGACATGGCACAAGGGGTTTACAGTAATCTCGTCGCTATCAATCATAGCCCAACGGAATTTGTCCTTGATTTTATTCAGATGATGCCTGGTGTTCCTAAAGCGAAAGTGCAATCAAGGGTAATATTAACTCCGGAGCATGCAAAGAGACTTTTGCAGGCCTTAGGAGAAAATGTTTCCCGCTACGAGCAGAATTTCGGTGATGTTCAAACGCACGAACCGCCTCAGGTGCCATTAAACTTTGGCGGACCTACAGGTCAAGCTTAATTTTTTTCTTGAAAAATATGAACCCTCGGCATGTGCCGGGGGTTTTTTATTTTAGAGAAGCATAATAACGATGAAAAACCTCTACCTCAGTTTGATACTATTGCTTGGAATGACGCTTCAAGCACAGATTTATAAGGGATCTGCTTCATTGGGATCAAGCATTACTTTGGATGTTACCCTGAATACCAATACGGACTCTGTCGATGTAGAAATAGGTGGTCCAGCATCGGGATACTTTGCTGTGGGCTTTGGCGGAACAGGCATGAATGGTACCTACATTATGCTCGTGAATGTTAACGGCACAGTTCAAGAACGAAAACTAGGGCAGTGGAATGGTGGTTCAACGTTGAGTTCATCTATTTCCTACAGTGCTATAACTTCAAACGGAACACGGACAGCCTTCATCGAGAGGGCACGTATAGGTGCTTCAACCAACCATTATACTTTTCCTGCGAACGGTGGTTCTATTGCGCTTATCTGGGCGAAAGGAGGCACATCTTTTGGCAATCATGGGAGTTCGAATAGAGGATTTGGCTCCATCAACTTGATCAATCAGTGCAATATTGCCTCAACGACATTATCCACCCAGAGTATTTGTCCTGGAGATTCCGTTCAAATTTTTGGACAGTGGGTGAGCCAGCCAGGTACCTATTCAGATACCCTAGTAACTGCAATAGGTTGTGATTCTGTTCTTGAACAAAGCGTACAGTTTAACCTACCTATCGTAAATGCTTTACCATCTGTTAGCATCTGTCAAGGAGACAGCGTTCAAATCTTCGGAACCTGGATTTCTTCGCCAATTACATTGTACGACTCTTTGGTGACTCCAAACGGTTGTGATTCAGTGGTAGCGCAACAAATACTTGTGAATGCTACAATAAACGATACGGCTGCTGCTGCGGGACTCTGCGCCGGGGACAGTATATTCTATTTAGATGCTTGGCGCACAGATACAGGTGCAGTAGTGTACAACGGCACGACCGTATTAGGTTGTGATTCTATTATCACCGGTAGGGTAGCCTACCTACCCGCGGTGGATACCGGATCTATTTGGGTTGCTCCCTATTTAGATGTTAGTTTTTATGTTGGCTTAGATACGGCTGCGACTTATTACTGGTTCAACTGCAATACGGGCGTTTTTGTAGATACCACCATGGGTGCGGATACCCTCAACCCAGGCAATGAGTTTTTACAGGCCCCAGATACCGGTTATTATGCTGCCGTTATTGTGAAGCCGGGGTTCTGTTCAGACACTTCTGGATGCTATTATTTCTACATGGAAGTTCCCGAATACGACTATGGGATAACTCTTCGCCCCATTCCTGCATCTACAGGACTCTTTATTTCACTCGATAACTTTGGTGGCCCACTCACTTACGAGATTATTAGTATTACGGGGAACAGTGCGGCTGAAGGTATACTAAAAGAATCTCAAGAGTTTGTCGATATTTCCAGGTATGCTTCGGGTTTATACTTTCTCCGGTTAGAAGACGGTCGAACTATGAAATTTTTAAAGGAGTAAAAGTGGAGTGTCCCATTGTTCTTCATGGGAATCGATTTAGGCACTAAATTCCTCGATCACACGAAGAATTAGTTTTAATCCTTTATCAAGCTCTTTAGTAGTAATCGTCAGCGGTGGTGTTATACGTATGGCGTTTTCCGCGAACAAGAAACTATTAGTAATTAACCCTTCTGCTTCTAGGCGAGCAATGACGGCAAAACTGTCTACTTCAGGCTTGAGCCAAAGGCAGTACATGAGTCCCTTACCACTGATCTTTTCAATACTTGGATGAACGAGCACATCTCGAATGATCTTCTCTTTGGCCGGGATTCCTGTCATGAGCTCAGGGGAAGATTCAAGTGCTTCAAAAACACCTAAAGAAGCCGCACAGCTCACAGGGTTACCGCCAAAGGTGGTGATGTGCCCGAGGATAGGATTTGCTTGAATGACTTTCATGATGTGTTCAGGAGCTACAAAAGCACCCAGAGGTAAACCGCCGCCGTAGGCTTTCGCTAAACACATGATATCAGGACAGAATCCATAGTCCAGGTGCGCAAACCAAGGCCCAGTTCTGCCCATGCCGGTTTGAATTTCGTCTAGAATCATCAGGGCGCCTACTTCTCTACAGCGAGCCCGTACTGCAGTAATCCACGCTGGATCCGCAGGAATATATCCACTACCTGCCTGAATACATTCAATCACAACGCCTGCCGTCTTTGCAGTAATCTGCTCAAGTACAGCGAAGTCATTAAAATTCGCCTGATGCGTATCGGGTAGTAGCGGGTAATAACCACCTTTATATTTATCAGATCCTTGGATGCTTAAGGAACCGTGTGTTGAACCGTGGTAGCTGTTTTTAAAGCTAATGAACTGGCTACGGCCAGTATATTTCTTAGCAATCTTCATCGAAGCTTCAATAGCCTCGGTACCGCTGTTTACGAAGTAAACGCGGTCCATACAAGGATGAAGCTTCTCTAGAGTTTTCTGGGCCAATTTTACCTGCGGCCCAATGGCAAACTCACCATAGACCATCACGTGCATGTGCTTTTTCACCTGCTCGAGAACGGACGCCACCACCGTAGGGTGACCGTGCCCAAGGTTCGCCACAGATATCCCCGAGATAAAATCGAGATAAGCCCTGCCTTCAGGGTCGTACAAGTAATTTCCCTCAGCACGATCTATAACTAAAGCGCTAGGAGTGCCAACCACTTGAGCAACATGGTCTAAAAACAAAGATTTGATATCGGCCATAGACCGCCAAAAATACAGGTTTTCCCGAAAGCACATGTGAACTTACTCACGTAAAAAACGCACATCCAGTTCATAATTTCTGTACGGCATTTACCGTACACTCCTTGCGCGATTGCCGGAATAACGGCAAACCCATTCAATACCCTATTTTTCTTAACTTTAGCAATACTGTATCATTTATGAGTCACATTAGAACACCTGACTGGCAGTCTCTAAATTATATGTAAGTATCTGATTAACATATAATTGAGTACAGCTTTTTTCGTTTTTGATTGTCATAAAGAAAGCCTTTATGAAGACAAAAAAGGAGCTGAGTCCTAAAATTTACAAAACAAGTAGCGCGAGAGGGTCATTGAAGAAGAATTACTGCCCAATCTTTTAGAAGAGCCAGAACGCGATGGAGGACTTGCCAGAGTTGTAAGCTGTTCTCGTTAACGAGACAAGAATTCAATGAACTAGCAAAAACACGTGTATACAGGTGATATACTGGTCGATAATTGAGATTTTTTTCTTTGACTATGGTTTTAGAAAGTCCAAACCTTTATTAAGAATAATTTAAACCATTTATTTTATGAAAATGCTCGCAACACTAGTATCCGGTTTATTAGTTTTTACAATGAACGGACAAGTCAAAAAAGGAAGTTTTGAACTTCATACAAGACCAATATCCTTACTTCAGGGTATTATTACCCTTGGAGCTGAAGTCCAAGTTGGTGAAGATGTTTCCGTTCTATTTGACGGTGGTGGCGGTACAAGTGCTTTTGATGGATCTACCCTAACTTCCTTTATGATTGGAGCAAGAAGGTATTTTACGCCAGGGAGTACTGCTACGAGAAGAGAACTATTAAAAAAAGCGCCCTTGAGACCCTTAGAAGGACTCTACGTTACGGCAAGACATCGTTCTAGATTTTACATGGATGGTGATTATGGCGCCAATACTAATGTGATGATTGGAAATAAGGTGTTGATAGACCGGTTGTCAATAGCTGGAGAGGTTGGAGTCGGAAGACAATCTCTTTCTGGGTATGCGGATGTACTTCCAACTTTCGCTGTCACAGTGGGATACCGTTTTAATTGATGATGATTGCACGTATTTAAATTTCACAAACCAAATTATTATGAAAAAACTATTTATCACTTGCATGGCCTTTGCGTTTTGCACGGCAGCTTCGGCTCAAGACAACTTTTCCTTTTGGAAAAAAGACAGGGCATACGCTAAGAATTCTTTTAGTATTAATACCGGTGGTCCTAGTCAATCGGTTGGGTTTCAATTTGACCATCAGCTTTCAAAGAAATCCACAGTTTCTGTTCACTATGGTGAATCCGTCCCAATTGATAACAGTGTTGATATAAACGGTGTTACCTACACGGGTACTTTTGGGGATGCAAGTAGCTGGTCAGGAGTAAACATTAGTTATCGTCCTATAGAGACATTGCAGGCATTTAGAGTTGTTGCCGGTATTGGAGTTCAGTCTTTAAATGGGCGTTTTGATGACCCTGATGGAAATAGCTATCATTGGCATGACGGCGGAGTATTCACTTTCACCGGTTTCGGTTATGGACTTCGTCCTGTCAAAGGCGTTCGTATAGGAGTTGATATTGGTCTTATTAAAGGCGGAGGGGGCGTAGTGTATACAAATGGGCTAACCATGGACGCTAACTCAAGAGCACTTGATTTTCAGATAGCAAACTCAGGTGGTTGGTACCCTAACCTTCAGTTGACCGCTGGATGGGGTTTTTAAATAACTGCTGAATAAAACTTTTACATTTTCATTTACTGGGAATAAATAAATACAAACGACTTTAGATTAAAGAGCCTCTTCTTCGGAAGGGGCTTTTTTATTGATGAAACACCGACTATGTAATCAGTCTAACCAGGAGAAAAGGACAATACTCTAGGTCATTGGACGCTTTGCAGCTTATTACGGGCTTGTCAATTAGATTGTACATCGGAAGGCGTTTCCTGCACTGCGCAGAGCAGGACATCAACCAGGTGCTGCAGGGCTCGAACCAGCGACCCTCTGATTAACAGTCATAATTTTAAACCAAACAATAGAAATCAATGATTTTAATAGTCATACTAAATTACTGATATAAAACGAGATAGACAAATTTTTATTGTCTTTGGTTTTTCTTGCTTTT
>Ga0209138_1000087_pt1 | contig 88153 bp, 67 predicted proteins | sample SaaInl3SG_22_DNA_FD_184645 | JGI IMG/M metagenome (GOLD analysis project Ga0209138, IMG submission 184645) | Marine microbial communities from expanding oxygen minimum zones in the Saanich Inlet - ESP_153SG_22_DNA (SPAdes) (version 2) | ecosystem: Environmental > Aquatic > Marine > Intertidal...
CAGATTGATTCTCTATGAAATGGAATGGGATTAGAGCGTTTCACTCACTAGTACAGCGCATCAATTTCGCTTCGATGATGTTCGATTAAACGGTTCCTTTTAATCTTTTGAGTCGGCGTTAATAAACCATTCTCAGTTGTACAAGGATCATTTCGAACAATATATTTCCGAATTTTTTCCGCTGAGTTGAGCTGCGCATTAATTTCTTTAACCGCTTGATCAGTCCGTGTATTCCCAGACTCCGACGGAACGATGATAGCCCCCAACCAAGGTCGACCATCACCGAATACCACCGCTTGCTCTATCTCCTCACGAGTGCATAGCATCGCTTCAATTTTTGAAGGCGCGATGTTGTCGCCACCCGAGGTCACGATCAAGTCCTTCTTGCGGCCTGTGATCCGGATAAAACCATCACTATCGATTGTTGCCAGATCCCCGGTGTGTAGCCAACCCCCCATCAGCGCCCCTTCAGTTGCTTGTGGATCTTCCCAATATCCCTTCATCACACAGGCACCGCGGACCAGCAGTTCCCCATCGGCAGCCAGTCGAACATCAACGCCCTCAAAGGGGCGACCCACGGAGTCTAGTTTGACCCAGTCGGGGCTATTAACACTTATCAGCGGGCTTGCCTCTGTCTGACCATACCCTTGGATGATCCCGACACCAAGTGCGGTAAAGAATTCACCGACTTCAGGATTGAGTGCAGCGCCTCCAGAAACAAAATATCGGATTCGTCCTCCAAATCGCTCTCGCACCTTGTGCCGAACGATGCGATCTAAAACACCATCTATCACTCGCTCAACAAGACTTAGCGATTCTTCCCGAATCTTTTTTCTCCCTAGTTCCAGTGTCTTGGCAAACAATTTTTGTTTCAGTGGCGATGCGTTAGCGAGCTGACTATTAATCCGGTTATAAAGCAAGTCGTAGAGACGCGGAACGGCTGTCGCAACCGTCGGCCTTACTTCTGGCAAGTATTGCTGAAGTTTATCGGTCGACTCGCAAAACCAGATCTCAGCACCCATCGAGATTGGCATATGCAGACCAGCGGTGTGCTCATACGCATGCGCCAATGGCAAAAACGACAAGAACCGATCTTGTGATCCAAAATTAAAGCGCTCCAAGATCGAGATGGCTGAATCGACATTTGCACCGATTGATCGGTGAGTCAGCATGGCAGCCTTCGGAAGTCCGCTTGTGCCAGAAGTTAAGCATAGACAACAGGTATCATCTAGGCTCGGCACATGCATCACTCGATCAGAAAGTTCGCCCGTAAGCAGGGAGTCCCAGGAATGAATTTTAAACTGCTGCGAGGAATCAGAGCCTTGATCGTCCTCGGCCCATAGCATTTTTAAGCCCCCAGAGTTCCGTGCCGAAAGCAAAAATCTCTGCACAGTAGAGGCTGATGTGATTGCTGCGGCCGGCTCAACCAAATCAATAATATGCGCCAGATCAATCTCTGTATGAGTTGTGTATGCGGGGACAACGATTGCTCCGACGTTCATGATCGCGATATTAAACAGCGCCCACTCAGGCCTATTTTCCGAGAGCAAAACAATACGGTCACCCGGTGCGATACCTTGTTTGACGAGATTGCTGCTAATAACGCGAACCATTCGCTCAGACTCTCGCCATGATAGCGTTTTCCAGCCCTCTGAGCTTCGACTGGCGAAACACGTCCGATCACCGAATCGTGACGCATTCGCGAAGAAACGAACAGGAAGTGTCCTCACATTTTCCATTTTTATTCTAAAGGAATCCGGAATCCAATCGAGACGATGTCGAAACTTGACTTCGCATCGGCACGGACTGTTGTGGTGGGAGATACTTGGCGGTTAATTGAAGAATCATCCACCTTAATGCGGGTGTAGGCTAAATCAATAATCAATCCGTTATCCGTTTGCTTTGATAGCCCTAATGCGAGCCAAGTACGATCGCCATCTGGGGTTGAAAAACTCCGGTCGGTGTCATTAGTTGGGGTCGGGTCAAAATGAACCCCAGCTCGCGCAACCAGTCCCCCGCCGTAACTATGTTCAGCGCCAATCGAATAGGAGGTTGTGTCTGAATAGTTTTGTACCGAAGTTGAAGTCTGCGTCCCAAGGACACCACCCCATTCCGTTGCTACTGCCAAATTGTCATAGCTACTCCACCCGTACCGTGTTACGTCAAACATCAGTGTCGTCGAATCGGAAACAGGCTTGGTCAGTGAAAGCGACATCATGCTCGGTAAATTCAAGTCACCACTTGCGTTGTAGGCGCCAGCCGCAACGGGCACCCCGCCAACGCCCGCGACCGGCAATTCAAAATCGGCTGAGATAGTATTCGTGCCCTTGATTTTTTGTGTGACTGCCTTTTTATAGGAAAGCCCTAAAGTGCCGCCGTTGTCCAAATCGACTTGTACGCCAAGGGTGTAGCCAATTGCCGATGAATCTCCTTTCAATGTCGCTGTGCTGTTGGTTGCTTGTCCGAGTCGTTGCGATGACACCACTTTCCGCTGTTCGATATCTGCAGTTTGGTAAACGATGGACCCGCCCAGTCTGAGCCGTTCTGACACGGATTGGCCATAGGCGAACGAGTAATCGATTGTTTTTAGCTTTGTCTTTGCTGCATCCAAAACACCAATGAAAGCATCATCGTACTCATTTTTTGAACCGAATGGTGCACTCACTCCAAAGCCGACTACTCCCGAGCCTAGAGGGCGCGTGTAATAGAGATTAGGAATTAGCGAATTTGATAGTGGTTTTTGCGTTTCCGTCGTCATCAAGCCAATTGCTTCTGTACCCGTCACCTTCTGGTTTGGAATAAGAAGATGCGCTCCTGTCTCGATCATCGCATCCAGTGGCGCAATGCCAGCTGGATTGAAATACACACTCGACGCGACATCAGTCCGAGATGTAGCTCCAGCGAACGCAACGCCTTGTGACACAATTGATTGTTCTTTGAGATAGAAGCCTGCGGCCTGAATGGTTGATGCAAATGCCAGTGAACCAAGCGTTATGCCAAGACTAGAATAGACCTTCATTGTTTGTTTCTCATTTATTGTTTCGTATTACTCTAACTCGAAGGTGTGCGTGGTGCAAAACTCTTTGTTTTCTATGCAGAACTACAAAAAAGTTCAATTATTTGCCGGATAACCAATTAGGCTAACAGCTGTCGGTGAATTCTTTTTTGATAAACTCCCTCGCGGACAATTGGATCAACGAGTAGGGCCGTGTAATATTCGATAATGATGCAAAAATTTTTTTTGATTCCATGTCAATGCCTTTGACTGTCAGATTTCTGGGTACTCGCGGCGCATTTCCGCTCAATATCCCACAAACCCAGTTGCTGGGGACCGAAACGTCTTGCGTCGTTCTAGAGACAGGCCAGGATCGGTTGATACTAGATGCTGGGACGGGTCTCAACCATCTCGAACCGTCAGAAAGAACCGATATAATTTTGCTATCCCACTTTCATTACGATCATATTTTGGGCCTTCCATATTTCTTGTCACGAAAAACGCAAGGTAAGGTCATTCTGGTAACAAGCTGTGCTTCAGATATCGGAGACTTTGCTTCTAAGCTAGCCAAAGTCTTTGGTGGTATTGGATTCCCCGTAAGACTCTCGGAAATATTCAAGCACATCGATTTACGCGTATTTGATCCATCCGCTCCATTAACCATTTCAAAATGGATAATTGATACGATTGAATTAAATCACCCAGGGAAAGCCTTCGGTTACCGTGTGCAGTACGAAGGACGTAGAGGGAAAATTTGTTATTTGATGGATCATGAGCAAGGTGACAGCGACCCTTGTGAGGCACTGATTAACTTCGCAAAGAACACTGAACTAATTATCTATGATGCCGCATACAGTGATGCTGAATACGCTCAATTCAGGGGATACGGGCACTCTACCATCGAGCAGGGCCAAATTTTTTCTAACATGACTAATTGTCGTCGGATCATGTTAATGGGGCATGCAATGGAACGCCTAGACTCGCGGATACAGGAAATTGAAGACCAATTAAATGCCTCAATAGAACGACTCGCACGTGATGGTGATGTGATTGTTATTTGACCAATCACATTCACAATAGGTAGTCAAACATTAGCAACCGAAATGCAATAAAATGCTAGTTGGGTCTGCGTGATAGAAATATAGATGAAAGAGTGATGGCCACCTCAAAAGTCTCTAAAAGGTCGCTTATGAACTCTCCGAGTGCATTAAAGTCCTCTCCCTAGGAAACGTCACTTTGATATACGACTGAAGCATACCAACGCTGCCGCAATTTATGCTTGAGATCAGCATTTACTGTAGTTATTTCAATGCGAGATAAATTCTCAGGTAAATTACTTGGGTGCCTTCGAGAACTCTTTAACGGTACACTTAAGCTTTGATCATTATTCGCTGAGCCAATCATCATGCTGGAACCTAATAAATCTGATTTTTCTTCAATTATTAAGCGCTACGAGGCCGAACTGAAATCGACGACAGCTGATCAGTTTGAGGCAACGATTCGTACGATCGATAATGTTGTTAGCTGCACACAGCGCGGCAGCTTGACAGAAAATCGTATCCCACAACAAATCATTGAGCACTGGTATACGCGCCTGGCAAGCGCGCTCACTCATTACTTTATGCAACCACGGCAACAAATCACCGAGGCTGAATTAGATCAGCTCACGACTCGGAAACAAGCGATTATTTATATCTATGCAGCCAGCGGATATCGATCAACCAAACATCTCCCGACCCTCATAGCAGAGCAGAAAGAAACGGGTGAAGAGCTGCTCTCACTACCACAAGCGATTTTATTGCTTAGTGTCATTGGTATTGATGATGCCACCGATGAGATGATTACACTGGCACTCAGGCAAGATCCCAAAGTGCTATTTCATTTAATGCTCGGTTGGCTAAACCAGCGCGCTGTCCTCACTGAACAAGGGGAACGGAACAGGACTATCCTCTTAGCAGCGCATGAGAAGATCCGTGAAATTCAGATTACCGAACAACATTTTAACAAAATGGTTCGCTGTTGGATGTACTGTAGCTATGCGACCTACCCCCAAAAACATGACATTAAGGAAACACTGAACCATTTGTTTGTGAAACGTTTATATGAGGTGGGTTTGAAAGTCAAGCCTCCCGTATATCGAGCCAAGAAAAGGCCTCGGATGCTTGTCATACATGAAAGATTTGTTCAAAAACATGCAATGTTTCGCTGTTACGCCCCCTATATCCGTGCGCTCAAAGCAAATTTTTATTTGGTCGCACTCGCAGACAAATTGCAAATCGACGAAGCAAGCGACTCAATATTTGATGAGATCATTACGTTAGACACCAAAAAGCAGCCCTTCGTCGACATCCTAAGAGCTGCAACCAGTGTCAACCCAGACATTGTCTACTACCCAAGCGTTGGCATGTCCTTGTGGAGCGTTTTACTTGCAAACTACAGACTGGCAACCGTACAAGTTGCAGGACAGGGGCATCCAGCGTCCACAAGATCAGAGGCTATTGATTACGTTATAACTCCCAAGCCTGAAAACCTCAGCGAGCAGCTCTACTCTGAAAAACTAATTACTTTTGAGGCGCCAGCATGCTTCGATAGACATCCTCAATTACCTGAAAAAATAGGTTCCGACAAAAAATACAACAATGGATCCATACATGTCGCTGTGAATTGTAAGGTCATGAAACTCACAAGCGGGCTTTTGGATATTTGCCGAAAACTTCAAAATCAAGCTAATCAACCCTTAAATTTTCACTTTCTTCCAGGCGAACAGGGCCTCTACCTTGATGGAATAAAAGCACAAATCCTGTTTGCTTTGCCCGGCTCCACGGTCTACGGATACCTAGACTACCCGCAGTTTTTGGAGGTTATCGGCAAATGCCATTTTGCGCTTGCACCCTTTCCGTTCGGAAATACCAATAGCACTGTTGACTGCTGCTGGTTACAGCTTCCAGTAGTAACAAATTTTGGACCGGAGTTACCCACTCAATATGATAGAGAGGTACTCAAAGCAGCTAACTACCCCAAGGCTCTATTTGCTAAAAATGATCAAGAATTTTTTGAAATTTCGCTTAAACTAATCAACGATGTTGAGTTCAGGAAACAAATGGATACCGAAATACTGGATTCGAGCTCACCGGAGCACTTATTTTTAGCCGATTCATCTAGTCCGACTAGATTTGCGAAAGAGCTTATCAGTTTGTACCAGAGCATTTGAATTAAACGTTAGTAATTTCTAATTCATAAATTGACTTAATGTAGTTGAAAGTTTGATCGGAAATTGAGATCGTCGATTTGCAGGCCTTGGTTAAATAGTTTTCTTTGTTTAATCTGTTCGTAAAACATAACATATGTTCATAAGATAGTCGGCCTGCGTATCAAATGAGCATCCTTAGAACGAGAAATAAAATTAGACGAAAGGAGAAGCAGAAAAACTATCGGAAGACGTACAATCAGAAAGAATTGATTAGTTCAGATTAAGATAGGGGTAAGTAAAGATACCAGATCCCTCGAAATAACGGGATTTAATAACGCTAATTTTTGGAAGGTCTATATTTCCGAGCAGATTGCCAGAAGATCACCAGTTCACGTTCTTGTACCTTGGTTAAACCCCCCCCTTTCCCCAATCTGTTCCCGGCATTTTTTCCAATAATGGACAATGCGTAACCGAGTACACTGCATTAACTTTAAGATTAAACCTCGAGATGAGATAATGTCATTTCGGTTTTTTTAATCCCTTAATCTACTTGAAAACTTTTTTCTCCTCATTTCTTTTGGCTGGTCTCGCGGGGTTTCCGACTGCGATAACACACTCGGGCAAGTCGCGATATACAACCGATCCCATTCCGACAATCGTGTCCGCACCAATCGCAACTTTCTCTTTGATTAACGATCCCATACCGACGTATGCTCTCTCCCCAACGATCGCAGCACCACCAATATTGGCTTGGGATGAAATAACGCTATCTCGCTTCACCTTAACATGATGCCCTACAATTGCTTGCGTATTTATCGCAACGTTTGGGCCAAGACATGCGTCTGCTTGTATAGATGAAAATGGCGCGACGATCACACCATTTTCGATTTTTGCAAATGGTGATACAAATGCTCGAGGAGAGACCACGGTAGATAAGGTGAGTCCCTTAGATGAGCATTTTTGTGCCAGTTGAGCTCTTGCATCTGGTTCGCCAACCGCGATGGTCACATTCGCTAAACAATTACATTCTGACCATTGCACCACCTCCCTTCCCATAAAGCTTGTAGGTCCTGGAACATCAATAAGAAAACAGCAGTGCCAGGAGCCGTCAGTACTAGTCGCAAGCATATCAATAAGAATATCCATGGTCTCAATACCAAGCCCACCTATCCCATATACGTACCAAGGTTTTTGTGTCATGACTTCATACCTTTCGCTTACACCCCGATCCCATTTCCACCGCCAAAGAAATACGCTGACTCAAACTTCGAGTTCAAGTTCCATTTCCTAGATTTTTTTCGAGTGAGTAACTGTTCGACGACCATTTATCCTAGTTAAAATTTGCGCTGCTGTCTTCTAGACTTGCCGCTCAATTTGCAAGAATACAAATCAGTAACAAATCAAGGATGTTTCGTCAGGACAAAAAATGTCTCCCTACTAAACTAGATTACGAGTTCTTGAATACCTAAGTCTTTCTAAAGCATCTACAAAATTTCATCAATTGTAAGGAGTTCTCAATGCGCAATGGTTGTCAACGGCGACTCCGCTATTCACTGAACCAATCATCCTAAATAGATTGCCCGCCTCCTTTTCCATCGTTGCGGTGATCAACCACAGCCAACTATCGGGAGAACCCGACAGTTGAAGGGTTAAGGATAGACTCAAGATAGGCGTTTTGTAGATGCCTTGGGAATTTTCCTCTAGATTTAATCAAATTCTCTTGCCACAGGTGTAGAAGTCCCGTTCACATCCCTTAATCCGCAGACAAATCACCCGGCAATTCATTATCTCGAGCCTTAGCGATTCTGTCCATTCTGGCTCTCGACACAAATATTGTAGGTTGATAAATCCGTCAACGCTATAGATGAAGTTGCAAGCTATCAACGATAAAAATTTCTCTTTTCACTGTTGTTTTTGTCTCGCCAAAGGAAGCTTGCTAGACCAATCTAGTTTTTCGCTAACGGAGTAACATCATAACTTTGGTTACGGTCGCTCTCCGCAATTTTTATTGAAATCTTCCTTGATTGAATGTCTTACAAAACTTGATTTTCTAATATTCGAGCCAAAAAAACAAAGCCCCACCGCCTTTTGAGCGGTGGGGCCTTGCATCATTCTCAAAAACTAGAAAATGATTTTATTACGTAAGTTTAACTTACGATGTGCCGTCGAAGTAATTATCTGCATTTCCAACAGTGACTTGACCGTCAACGATACCAATCAGCTTTATGGTAGCGGTGCTAGAATTAGCCTCAGACAAATCATTGTCAAAGATGTAATCAGCAAGAGCTACTTCATATAAACCGAATGTCTCTCCGCCATCGTCATTGATAACGACATAGAAATCTAGATCGTTATCGGCGGTATCATCAGTTCCGTTGATGTCACCTATCGCAGTAACTACGGCCGAGATATCAGTGAGGCTTGACACATTTCCTGCATGAACATACACGTCGTGAGCGTCATTGGCACTGAGAGTATCGGTATTGAAGGTACCAAAAGTGAAGTCAGAAGCTGTACCATCGATATCGTTTTGCACAACGATTGTGTCTCCATTAGAGCTTGCAGCTACAAAACCTTGCACCTGTGCATATCCAATGAAGTCATCATCGTTGCCAACATCGTTCGCATCGGTTGTTGTTGCGTTCGCGTTCAACGTGATGGTGTCAGCGCCACCTGCTGAAATATTGATAACATCTCCACCTTGTCCGGCAGTGATTGTGTCATCTCCGGAACCAGCTGTGATGGTATCCATCCCTTTACCAGCAGTAATAGTCCAACCACCCTTACCAGTAACAATGGAGTTTGTTCCAGTAGCTTCAGTCAGATCGATGACATCATTGTCACCATTCTGATCGCCAACAGTAATATCAATATTCCCTGAAGTCGCTGTAGCCACGTCGGTATCATTCTCAGCACTAATATCAGCGCCCACATCACCAGTCAGGTTAATTGTAACCGCACCTGTGCTGCTATAGATATTGACATCGTAGAAACCACTCTCACCAGTCAGCGTCTTAGCACCTGTACCAGTCAGGTTAGCTTCAACGTCGAATGAACCATCACTTCCAACCGCCGTAGTACCAAAGGTTGCAGATTGCGCACCTTTACCAGCAAAAACGATATTTACCTGGTCGGCATCTTTAGTATGATCTGCGAACGTTAGATCCACAGTACCCGTCGAATTACTGTAGACATCGATGTCCTGCGCCTTTCCGCCAGGGGTACCGAAGTCCGCAGTAACATTAACAGCATCCGCCGCAGCGCCAGATGAGCTAACTCCGACCGTCAACGTATTTGCTCCAGCGCCAAAGTCAACTGTTAAATCACCACTTGATGCAGTAGCGTTAACGGTATCGTCTTTACCACTACTGGTGAACGTATCAGTTCCTTTACCAGAGAATGTATACACACCCGAGTCAGTCGCACCAGTGATATTGTTATTCGCACTAGTATCCTTGACAGTGATATTGGTGCTCAAGCTCGTCAAAGAAGACAAGTCAAGATCGCCAACCACGAACAAATCAGCTGCAGCGCCCGTATCGTTATCGAGTGATTTCAGACCATCTATGGTCTCTTGACCCAATACAACATCACCTTTGATTTCAGCAGAAGTATTAGAGCCTGCCAAAGTGATACCATCAAATGATGCGTAGTCCGAAGCTACAGATTTCCCTGCAGAGTCAAAGGTAACCACACCTTTAGATGTAATTGTCAATCCATCGAATCCGGTAGTTGCAGCGCTCAGAGTAAATACTTCCGCAGACGATGCACCAACAATTGAGTCTAGTGACTTAAGCGTTACACCGCTCAAATCGACCGCACCACCAGTGAACGTCAAGCTTGCACCGTCCGATCCTGTAACAGTATCAAATCGTGTAGTCGAGACCGCATCGTTATCGACAGTAACAGATCCATCAATGATCAGCGATGAAGCTGAGACAGAATGCAGCGTCGGCGAGAGATCAGCGTCACCTTTGACAGAAAGAGTATCACCACTATCCAGTGTGATCTCGTATTGGTTAGAGGCATCATCGTTTGCGAAGCCCGCTAGAGTTGCTTGATCTACGACGAGGGTCGTCTTGACTGAACCAGTATCGTCTAGTCCGCCCCATCCGTTAAAGTAGTTGCCGGTCAAATCCCATGTCTGCGAAGAAATACCGGTATCTACTTCGAGGATCAAGGAATCTTGATCGTTGTCAGCAACCCAGCGCTCAACCGAATCCAGCTGCGATTGCTTCACGGTAACAGTTTGGACGTGATCAGATCCCGTTTTCACTTCGGCTATATTTGCAAACTTATATGACGCCAAGTTCAGGTTTACACCTGCAGACTCAAGAACCAGCTTATCTTTCGCAGTGGCGCCGGTGTAAGAAGTAAAATCGACATCAGCATCGTTTGCGGTAATAGTAGATGCAAAGACTTGGTCCTCACCCTTCTCTTTACCTGTTACTACAAGGTTCTCGATGCCTGAACCACTGAGCGACGTGCTGTGGTTAGCACTGCTAGTCAAATCAACCTTATAACCGCTATCATCTTTGACACCGATCTCCAAAGTATCTGACCCAATACCGCCCGTCAAAGCCTGAATAACTTCTGCTAGCTCTTCGGTGTCAGCGAATACAAAAGTATCATCCCCCGCACCACCGTCTAGATTATCGTTACCACCACCGGCGATTATAGTTTCACTGGCCGATCCGCCTGTAAAAGTATCATCCTCGTCTTCGAATACGAATTTCTCAATTCCTGTGAATTCGGCAATGTTAGTCGTATTTCCGTTGAAGTTAGCGCGTCCAGTAAGAGCGTTAACCGTTGCCTGATTATCAGTCATATCGAGCGTATCAACGCCATCACCGCCATCAATAGTTAGCTCGCGGAAATCATCTTTTTGCAATGCAAATGTATCATTGAATTTTGACCCAGTTACAACAAAGTCATCCCCATCAGTAGCGTCGTCGTCTCCAGCGATCGTGATCGATACTGGACCCGACCCCGAATAGTCATACGTGCCACCTTCGGTCAAAGTAGTCGTTGTTGCTGACGCGAGCAAACTAATATCCGATTTGGCCGCCTGAACGCTCGAATCCGTCCCGTCGACGTCAGCGATAGCAGATGCAGCAGCTGATGCATCATAAGCTACACCGCTCTCTGTATAATAATTAGCTACCTCAGTACGATTTGCCAGCACAGCCTCATCAGCTACTGATGCACCGTTTACTAAAGCAAGAACTAGCTGGTCAGCGTTGACTGCCGAGCCCCCGCCAGTCACCCAGTAAGCTAGCCCTTCAACGTCTGGAGCACGATTAAAGAGATTGCTATATAGCTCTGTAACGAGGTCTGTCCGTGATAAAGTGCCTAAATTGGCAGCATATTCAGGTTGCTCATTAACAATATTTGCGCGTAGCTCTTCGATTGAAAGTACACCCCCATCAATTTCGGCTTCCCAATACGCTAGACCTTCAGCGTCTGCCGCTCTGCCAAGAAGACCAACATAGATCTCTTGAATTTGCATAGTAGTTGATGACATTTGCCATTCCCTCTTTTCGATTAAATGTTTTGTTCTCTTGCAAGAAAACCGAGCATATAAAACGCTCGGACTAAAACCCTGTACAAGGCTTTTGTCCAAGAATTCTAAGTCTAGTTACTCACAGTCCCTAATTATTCATCTCTGACTTTGGAAACTAAAATCGTCCAATAATCTGCGGGGTTAGAATTGCAAAATATTGATAAATTGTCTGTGATATTTATCACATAAATGATAACTTGTAATCAGAAGGTTCGAATGGGGAAGCAAATGCAAATCGCAGTCGAGGTGCTAAAACAGCTTCCACTTCTTCAAACGCTCTCAGACCAAGAACTTCTTTCTGCGAATCAATGGTTGACTGCGCACAAGATTCAGGTGTCACAAGCAATTGTCGAACAGGGCAAGCAATCCGATGGAATATTTATTGTACTGCAGGGCGAGCTCAAGATCAGTACTCTAGATGTCGACAACCAAGAGCGCGGTTTACTGTATATAGGCGAACGCAATTTTTGTGGCGAGCTTTCTATTCTTGATGACGTTCCCAGTTCTGCTAATGTAGTCGCGTCCCAGCCAACATGGATTTTAAGAATTCCAAAGAACCATGCTCGACGATTTATCCAGACAAACGCGCTGTTTGCCCACCAAATCATGATTCGGATGTCCCGAGCACTCCGCGCGACGAACGAAAAAGTAATGATGCTCAGTGCCAAGAGTGATTGGCGTGTCTACTACTTTTTACGTTCGCTCGGCCAATATCACGATGGACGTATCACTGGAAAACTCCCAACTCATCAAGCCATTGCATCTATGATCAATCTGTCGCGGGAAACAGTAACTCGAAATCTTAGCGCCCTAAAACAGCGCGGGTTAATAGAAATTGGTCGCGTACACGGCGAAAAAGTTTTTTCAATTAGAGCGCAGCGGTAAAACTCAGCCTTAAATCAAATCCATCCCAGCTGTTCACCTCAATTCTGTGGTTTTTTTTGTGGTAATCCAAGGTTACATCCCAGCGCTCGGACTGGGACACCTTCAGCGGCATTGAAAATTGAATTGCATGCCAAACATATCCATCTTCCTCATCTGGAAAGAATACTGGATCAAAAGGAACGTCCGCTTCTGCAGTCTCGAAAATGTAACTGAGTCTTGCACGTCTAAAAGGAGCGTTCATTCTCCCTCTCAATCCCAGCCACCTAAAAGACGGTTCTTTCGAAGCAAAGGCTCCAAGCTCAATATTCAAATCACCGGAATCCTGCGCACCAAAAAAGAGTCTATCGACTGAAATCTTCCTCTGCTGAGAATCTGCCTGTAGCCCGAGTCGCCAATTCGAAAAAATACCGCGATAAACTCCTCCAAACCGGGTTGATGACCGATCGAATAGATAAACTCCTACCATATTGTCCAGGTTTGAATAAGCTACTGAACCAAATGCAACATCATTCACAAGTGAATTTTGATAATCAACCAAGTCAAGCGACGCATGAATCATAAAGTCTGAGCCCATTTGCTTAGAAAATGAGCTTACCACCTGACCGTATGCAGTCGCTTGCACTCTAGACTTCGGACTCACTGCCAATACCAGATTTTCACCGGTGCCAAGGCGCAAATCAACTTTCTGTAATGAGGTCCCTTGACTTGCGTTGGAATCATGGCCAAGCGCAATCTGAAACGCTCTTTGCCATTTAGACTGGGTTGGATTCTTGTTTTCCTGCAATACCTGCCCAAGTTGAATGATCCGTTGATGCTCAGCGTCAACATAAGCTGGATAGTTCTCATTAAGATAATCGAAATATAAAGTCGCTGTCTCAGGCTCGTCCAGCAGTAGATATTCCTCGATAAGTCGAACGATTAGTTCAGGAGACTCTCCTTCCATCACCAACTGCTGTTCAAGATTCTGAACAGCGGTCATGCTTGACACGGTGGAGCTGAATGCCGTCAAACATCCAAACAAAATACTTCGACAGACTCCAGTTTTCCTTTGACCCATATTTCACCCATTGACATTGTAGGAACAGAACAAGCGATCGCCGTCCTCTTTCCCAAAAGAATATTTTTTTTCAGCTCACGCGTTTGCGACTCCAATCTAGCGGCCACATTCACAGTATCGCCAAGTACAGAATAGGCATGACGAAAATCTGAACCCATGTTACCAACGGTTGCCACACCGGTATTCACACCGATGGACAACGTCAAATCATCTCGAAATTTGGCAATCGTATCTTGCATTTTTATTGCACAATTAACTGCATGAGTTTCCTGCTCATCATCTGGAATTGGCGCCCCCCAAAATGCCATAACCGCATCCCCCATATACTTATCGACTGTCCCCCCGCATTCAAGGATTACAGCCGTCAACTGATTAAACACTCCGCGGACTGTGGCCGTCAGCTGGTCCGGCGGCAATCTCTCCGCCATTGAGGTAAATCCTACCAAGTCAGCAAAAAGGATTGTGACCCGCAATCGTTCCCCGCGATCAAATCGTTCAAGATCACCGGAGAGAAGTTTCTCAACGACAGTCTCAGGGACATAGGATTCGAACATTGCACGCACGCGAGATGTGGCTAATTTTTGTAACTCAAAAAGATGATAAGCCTGTGCAAGAGCCAAACAGCCGCACGCTATAGCGAACGGAGCCGGATCCCACACAGCGCCAAAAACGGCGTGATCGAACCAATTGATGACAAGTGCGACCACCCCAAAACCAACTATGACTGCCAAGGCTTGAGTGGAAGCAAGTCTAGCGCTGCAGGCAATCCCACCTATCAAAATTCCAAGTGCGATGATCAAAAAAGCATCACTAAACAGAGGACGCTCGAACCAGAATTCACCGGCTTGCCATGATTTAACTACTAAACCTTGAACAATAATCCCTGGAACGGCGTAACCTAATGGCGTAATCACGCGATGACCCAAACCGGATGCAGAAGTTCCAACGAGCAAAATTTGATTTGCCAAAAAGGATGTGGGCACCGAACCGCTCAAGACATCCAAAGCGGATACTGTCATTATTTGACTCAGATCACTCAAATAGGGGATGAGCGCTTCACCTCGTTCAGTAACATGTCGCGTCGCTTGAAGAGGAACGAGTTTTTGCGGCAAGCTCCCATAAATAGAACCATCAGCCTCGACCAGACCTGGAATTCGACGGACGACGCCGTCTGGGTCCTCGAGCAAATTCACATGCCCGACGCGAGCATCGTTCAACTTCTCTGCCAGGGTCGAATGCATTCCTACCCAACCAGTGGCTGGGCTAACGTTCTCAAGCATCAATGCTGCTCGATCGCTATTCGATGGCGGTAACGTCCCAACACGACGATTAGACTCAAAATCAAACGCAACAGCAAACATGAATCGGGGATCTTCGGTCAGGGCGATCAGCGCACTGTCATCATCAAGATCACTAGGTTCTGGAAACAAAAAATTAACAACAATCTTATTCGGGCTATAATTATCTGCCAGAAGCGACAGCAACGCAGCAAAGTCATCGCGCGGCCACGGCCAGCGACCAACTGAATTGAGGGTGGCATCATCGATGTCGATGATCACCACAGAGCCTTCCGCTGAACTATCAGACGCAAAACTTTGGACTTTTAAGTCATACCACGCCCGCGAGACGACAGACGTATCGGAAGCGAGCAATACGAGCAAAACGCAAGCCAAAAAAAATCTACTGCTTCGACCAGGAGCTGGCGCCAACAAACCGACTGTCTTCACTGACCATTCTCTCAATTAATACACCAGCCCCGTTGCCACCATCTTGGACGCTACCTGATATCTTGAACCCAGTACCTAGAGCACTAAAAAAACCATCAGCTGTCAATTCACCGCTGATTGCAATCCTTTCACTGATTGCTTCAGCGCTCAACGTCGTGCTGAGACCAAAGGTTTTCTCCCCAAATCGAATTGTCAGACTTGGCTGACTCATGATCGCCTGCTCAATTCTCGGCCCAGTAATTAGATAAGCTTCGTACCGATCCAACTCGTAGCTGGAAACTCCGGTTCTTGGAACACCATTACTGGAAGGTCGAATGAACAATCCAAACAATGAGTTAGCCGAAGCAATCCTCCAATTTGAATCTAAAAAAGGAGCTGTCGGCTTAAATAGATTACCTAAGACTTTTTGGAAATTGCTCCAATGCGACCAACCAATGTCGTCTTCGCCGAAATCTGTTTTGTTATTCAGCTCAATCGATGAGTCAATTTTTAGTGTCGTAACATTGAATTCATCACTAAGGGCCAATGTCGACTCACGAACCACGCGTTCAGCTCCTGAACTACTTTGCTCCCATTTCACCGAGCTCAGCTCAATCACATGCGAGTCACCGGCAAAAATTTCCACGAGCTTTGATGAGAGGCATATCCCCAAGTCTTCAGCGCGACACTCCTCATCAAGTGGCGCAATCCCAATACCTCCAGACTGCACAAAAACACGCGTCTTTCTATCATCCGAGAACACTGTATAATCCGTTCCCCTAATTCCAATAGCTGATATGGGTGTATTCATCCGATATGCATCCTTGTTCGATCGACCCGCTTCACCGGTGACCGAGCGGACCGTCCCACTCTTCAGCGTCAGACGCACTCGATTTTTCGAGGAATCTTCTGGAAAATAACTATATTCGTTGATGATTAATTCGGAATTTGGCCGTACGCTTATCAATGCTCCGTCGATAAACCGAATGTGCACATGCCCGTTTTCACCAGTTTTAATAAGGTCTCCAACCTCAATAGAATCGCCCCGCTTTACCGAAACATCACCCAGCGCGAAAGCCACTACACCAGCCTCTGCTAAAGCCGGCATAGAAATGCTGAAAAACAACAGCAGTGCGGTCAGGCTGTGGAGTAAACGCATTGGCTCTTCATACAACATTGCATTCTGGGGAATCGAAGATTGGGTGGATTTGTGTCAAATTGCAACCCAGCGAAACCTCTATCATACAATCTCATTTAGCATCGCGACGGTCAGAGGGCGTGGAACAAACCCAAAAGTCGTTCTTAAACGTTCTGTTGACCCACACATTGATAGAATCTCGTTTTCTCGAACGAGCTCCTTTGAAAATATGATTTCAATAGACGATTTAGAGACTCTAATCCATTGTGTGACAAGATCCTCAATCGATTGGGCTACGCCCGAACACACATTGTAGATTCCAGCACAGGGCACCCGACTATCGAGTGCGGCAAGGTATACTTGAATCACGTCATCAATCCAAGACAGATCGCGGGCTGCATGCAACGAACCGAGCTCAATCTGAGGTTTTTTTGTCGCCAAATGCTCTGCAATCTTTGGAAACAAGAAAGCAGAAATTTGGCCTCTACCTGTGTAATTAAATGGCCGAAAGACGATAATTTCAAGATTTGGGAACCAGCTACACAGCTGCTCCATTGCCCACTTACTTAGTGCATAATGACTGGTCGGTTCAGGTGTCAGGTCTTCAAACAACGTGGGATGGGTCTCTGCACGCCGACCATACACATGAGCAGAGCTTGCTAAAATAACCCGAGGCCTTGATTCCAGTTGCGCAGCTGCGCGCAGCACATAACGGGTACCAACGACATGGACCGCATAAAAGTCAGTCACTGGCTGATGCGTAGGCTGACTAATCGCAGCCAAATGCACGACTGCGTCTGGCGAAAATTCGCGCATTTCAGCGTCCACAGCGTCACCATCCAAGATATCGCATCTTGACGCACAGACACAATCGCCCCTTTGATTGAGCGCACTCACAAGGGCCGAGCCGGTAAATCCAGAAGCACCAGAAACCCAGACTTTCACTGAGACCTCGACTCGTGACTCTTGAGATCTGACTCCACCATCAGCTGGCACAAAGACCGCACGTCCATTGATGGTGTCCAACCCAGCTCAAGCTCGGCTTTGGCATAATCACCGATCAATAGGTCGACTTCCGTTGGTCGGAAAAATTCTGGATTGACTCGGACGAGCGTTTGGCCAGTTTTCGTATCACGACCTATCTCATCTGTGCCAACTCCATCAAACTCACACTCGATTCCCACCGCTTCAAAAGACCAATGCACGAACTCACGAACACTGTGCGCGACTCTCGTCGCCAACACGTAGGTATTAGGTTGGCTAACTTGCAACATTTGGTGCATGCCCTTCACGTAGTCTCCCGCAAAGCCCCAATCACGCCTCGCATTTAAGTTCCCCAACTCGAGATGAGTTTGCTTCTTCAACACAATTTGGGCAACACCATCGGTGATCTTGCGAGTAACAAAATCAAGTCCGCGCAAGGGCGATTCGTGATTAAACAAAATTCCGCTGGCTGCAAACAGATTATGAGCTTCCCGGTAATTCACAGTCATCCAATGCGCATATAATTTGGCAACACCGTAGGGACTTCGCGGATAAAATGGAGTCAATTCTGTTTGCGGAACTGCCTGCACCAAGCCATACATCTCTGACGTGCTGGCCTGATAAAAGCGAATAGCTGGGTCAACAATGCGAACGGCTTCGAGCAAATTTAAACACCCCACTCCCGACGCCTGACTAGTAAGCGCCGGCTGGTCAAAAGAAACGCCGACAAAACTCTGCGCAGCCAGATTATATACCTCGTCAGGCTGGGCTTTACTCAGAAGCCGAATTACCCCTGCACTATCGGTTAGTTCAAATGGCACCAAGATCAGATTAGGATGGTCTAAAACGCCCAACGCACGTAACCGCCATAGATTTAAAGAAGCACTTCGCCGATGACCACCCACCACCTTATACCCAAGACTTAACAAATATTGGGACAAATAGGCTCCATCCTGACCGGTTACACCGGTCACCAGCGCAGTTTTAGTCATAGGATTTCCTTCGTTTTAGGCGGCTTAGTCCCGTGATCATGCCATATAATCGCCGCGCTAAGATCCCATAACTGTGATTTCTGACCCAATCTCGCGCACATTCCAATTGCGAGACGATTTCAGGACTTTTTTCTCGTACGGCAATCAAACTCGCCTCGAGATCCAAGGTCATCTCCTCATGATCCCTTATACGCAGCTTGCGGACACAGTCGCCCAATTCATCAAAAAAATCCAAATCACTCGTCACAACGGGCACATCGCACGACAGTCCATAACGAACAGCACCACTGGCACCCTGTTCAGTATAACGATATGGGAATACCAGTAGATCGCAGAGTTTAAGCGCAGCGTGAACTTCTTCATCTGCCAAATAATCGGTCATCAAGGTCACATTATTTCGCAGGCCCAATTGATCGATCAGGCGCTCCGCCTCCTCAATGGCCAGGCGAGAGACTGGCGCCGGATATTCAGCCGTCATCAATAACAGATGCAAGGACATGCCCTTAGCGCATAGTTGTTCAACAATTTGAATTAGATCTGCGAATCCCTTGTGCGGTAAAAAGAACCCAAAAGACCCAATGACTTGCATACTTTTCTCTTGGCGCGCTTCTGCTATTCGCTGAGTGATTTGGGCTGGAGGCGCTCGAGTCTTTTCTTTCGAGAGTACTTTTACGCCATGCGGGAACAGCGTGACAGACTCTGTGATACCAACTGCCTTCAAATCGTTTATCGCCGATACAGAGTGGACCAAAATACGATCGAATAACAGCAGGGTATTGTACAAATTCTTCAAATGTTTCGATTTTTCGTATGTCGGTGGCTCTGATTCATGCAATTCAAGAATGAGAACACATCCCAAATCAGAAAGCTCCGCCACAAGCTCTGCCAAAGCGTCATAGTCATAAAATGGATAGGCAAATTGCACAACTATTGCCGACAAGTGATGTAAACGTACTGCCTCAACTATACCGCCAAATCCATTATCGTCCCACGAAGGAACCACCACAGTATCGGATGACTCTGCAGTTTTACTGACGTCAATACCGATGCCTTGACGCGCAAACACCACAGAGGGTGGCGCACGCAAGTGTCCAACGAGCGCCTCAGTATATGTTGCAACACCACATCGCTCACCAAAAGTGGAAACCCATCCTATACGCGGGCGAATGTGTTCTGTCGCAGAAAGCTTTGTCGCAAAATCCACATGTCGGTTCATTACATTAGACCAGCGACTCTGTTTATCAACACGCGCCTTCAACTTTTTAGCACGCTCGCGCCTATCAATGACTCGCGTGCCAACTACTTCACGTAACAGTTTTGTCAGTTGCCCATGATCTGGTTCGGCCCAAACGGAGTCATATACGGGTAAATGACTCTTAGCCGCTTTAAATTCAAAATCCAGAAGCCAAGTTGTTTCAGAATCACAAAGATCCATGGGACCACCCCAAGCTGTAACAATTGAGGGAACCAGCATCTCAGCGGCCTCGAAGATTGGTAGTCCAAAGCCCTCAGCACGTGAAGGTGAAACCAATACATCTGCAGACTGATAAAGCGCTTTCATCTCAGCATCTGAAAACTCATCCATTAGGATACGAATCGAGGGAAGAGTCGGGTTCTGTGATCTCAAACCGGCTACGTCAGAGACCACGGTATTATGCGGATTTTCGAAAGTCTTAATTACCAATTCGACAGATTCATTATGTTGGAATGCTGCCGAAAAAGCACGCAAGAGCACATCAACTCCCTTCCGAGGAAAACAGGAAGACACGTGCAAAAACCGAAAGACACCTGAATCCTTTGCGGGGACGCGCGAGCTAACCGGCTTAACCCCTTTGAAGCGGCGCACGCCGCAGCCCGAGACTCCGAGCGGAATGTCAACACCGTGATCGATCAGGACCTTCTGTACAAGGTTTGACAGACAGCTCACCCCATCAAGATGCTGATTAAATTCAAAAGCCCACCGATGGGGAAAGCCAGTTTCTTCCCACGCAAAATGATGTATGAAACGCATTACACCATCAGGGAAATCTGACACTTTTGGTGGAAACACGTTACGCGAGTGAATGGCAACAGAATTGTCCGAGACAGACTCACTCGGATGCCAATCGTTTACTTGAAAGTCTCTAGGGGGAGCATGATAGTGCTCGCCATCGTGCGAACTTACTGATACCGGAATGCCATTTTCTCTTAAGGCTAAAGCTGACTCACGATTGACCTGAGCCAAACTATACGGGCCTACCAAATGTCCCTCAATCGTCCACGAAAAATTGTCTGCCTTTGACTTCAAACGTCGGCGCAACAATGGTCTCAGCTGACGATCAAGGTCAGCCACTAGCACTGCAAACCGATGTGATTCGTGGACGCTTCCCGCGGAAACAGCACCCACTCGCAATCTCTCAAACGCGGAATCGGATGGCGGGCGATCAGATACTTTTTTAGGCGACGAATTATTAAATTTATGCAATGCCCCCGCCAGACGTGTGGCGACTTTGAGTGAAGAATGTATTGTAGCGAACGCAGCTTGCTTGTCGTAAATCGATCGTCGAAACGCACTGTCTTTTAGAACTCGCGTGAGCACAGATGTCAGAGTCTCTAATCGCTCAGGATCAAACAGGGCCTCGTCTACCCCATGTACTTCAGGTAAAGAAGTTTGATTAGATGTAATGGCTGGTGTACCACAAAAAATTGCCTCCAAAACCGGAAGCCCGAAGCCCTCATAGCGAGAAGGAAAAACAAATACTGTTGCTGCTTGATAGAGCTCAATCAGCTCTTCATCCAAAACAAATCCGATAAGCTCGATATTTGCTTTCACACCCAAACGCTCGATTAGCTGATGGATCATCGTTTCTCGCTTAGCCGGAATTTTTCCAACTATACGAAGTGGATATTTTGCGCGAATCTCCTCAGATAGTCGGGCGTAACCTTCGATCAAAAACTCAACATGTTTTCTGTAGTCAAATCCACTGGGTGCGCAGAGAACGAATCCTGAATCACCAGGAGCGTGTTCGCGATACTGAAAAATATTTGGATCCGCTCCACTACCAATAACCTCAAGCTCAACCGAGCTTGGCAACTTTAGCCGACTCAAGTCTTTTTGGCTGAATTCCGAAATCGAGCAAATGAGATCAAAATCTCTCATTTGCTCGATTCGTGAGTGATAAAACCCGCGATAAAAAGAATTAGTTAAATATTCAGACGGATAGACGAGAGGCACCAAATCATAATGAACCAAGGCAGTCTTAAGCGAAAATTCGAATTGGGAAGCCTCAAAAAGTACACCCGCATACTCATCAAACCAATGCGTTAGAATAAGCCAATCCAAATCGAGCACGTCAAATACGGTAGATAGGTAGATCGATTGGAGAGGATCATCCAGTTGACCAAGCTCAACTCCAACCCAGTTCACAGAAAAGGTATCGAATGCTGCATCTTCAAGTAAATGCCCGATTGGCAACCGACTGTCATACAGAAACGTCAGCTCATCGTCAGCGCTAAGGACTTGAACTATCGATGTCGATAGTTCGCGCACATAACGTCCAATTCCTGCAAAGCGTGTCGCCGTTTGACAAGGCCTCAAATAGATGCACAAATTCATGAATGGTCAGTCTCGGATGGGGCTACCGCATCTGCCAACAGCATCTCGCGTTCAGTCACAAGTGGATACCGGTCCTCAGCGTAAGCGGCCTGTAACCGAGTCAAAGTCACCGTTGGTGCCAGCCGTCGTGTCACCCAAGCCAAAAGTCGCGGACAGGACCGCAAAATCTTAACTGCGGCCTGTTTTATTAGGGGATGTCGGCGAACGATACCTGCAAAGCGTGCCAGAAGGTGCTCTAGGGTCTTAGACGGATACCGGCGGAACATCCCAAACAAAGCGGAAATAATACCTTGTACCCGATGCTTCAAGTTGGCCAAACGCCAGCCTAGTGAGCGATGTTTGAGAAGTACAAGGTCTCGAGATTGTTCATCTACCTGAGCCAATAGTCGAGCGACCTCAGCTCGCATATCAACGATCTGCTGCCTGAGCCCTTGATCTGTCTTATTTAGGGAGTCATGAAGCTCATTTAGGGCCACGTACAAACGAGATGTAGATGGACCTGCATCACCTGCCATAAGGTCGATTGAATCGAATACCAAGCTGTTGCCAGTAGCAATAAGGGCATAGTCCCGCGAATAATTAAGAAAGGTTTCAAACTGTTGTCCAAGTAGGTGCCCAGGATCATATTCGCGCTCACTATGAATCCTTACTGCTCGACAATGTGCAGCGCCAGCCCACTGCATCAGGAATACCATTAAATCAGGCGGCAGAGGGCGGATATGCGTTGGATCCAAATAAAAGCGATCGGTCCCAACTAGCAAATTTTCAGGGTTTGGACTTTCATATAAAATCGCACCTTTCGTTTTCACCACACGTTGCGCCTCTTGGCATAGCTCGACTAACGCCTCAAAGGGCAAATGCTCAATCACATGGAATGCAGTTACCAAATCGACACTTTTGTCATCAAGCGATCTTAAGTGCTCAATCACATCCGCTTGATGTACGCAGAGATCTTGGCTTTTACACGCAGCAATCATTATCTCACTTTGGTCGACACCTAATATGGCCCAGCCTCGGGACTGCAGAAACTTGAGCCATTCCCCTCGACCACAACCAAGATCAACGCAGATAGGCTTGCTGACTTTATGCTCTAACGCGCTCAAAAGTGGCGCATACACCTCAGATTTGCGGACAACTTCAGCCGCGTCACCGCGGAATCGGTTCTCAAAGGCGAGGTAAAAATCAGAGTCTATATCAGTCATCGCGATGTGTGCTCACGGTCACAGGCAAATGCACAGCACCGATGCCATAAGGGATGTGAAGCGGGCGGATCACCTGAAAAACGCATGCACGATCAATCCAATGATAATTCCCCACCAGATGCGTCTCACCTCCTGTTAAAGCGACTGTGAGTGTATATCCACCTTCACCTAAATTCAGCGGACACACAAATCGAAAGCGATAGCGTTGGCCAGGCACTGGATTCGTTACATCGCCATTACAATGAGCGGTATTGGTGCCAAAAATTGCATTGCCTAATCGATCCTTAATCAAGATTCCGCACACAATCCTCTCCAGATCAGATGCACGACAGAGACCAACGATCGTGATTTCCACTTTCTCCCCAATCCAAAAGGTCTTCTCGCCCTCACTGAATTGTGTGCTTTCCAACGCATGCATCGAGACTAATTCAATCAGACATCGTCCATCACCTGACTCAAATGCGGTCTCGGGCAGGGCTTGCTTAGACGTTGCCCTGCTTGATCTGGACGCAAGCAGTGCATTGTACTGGTTAAGAATATTCTCTGGATGACCGTCCATGTACACTCGTCCCTCGTGCAGTAACAATACACGCTCGCATAACGACTGAACGGCACCTGGATCATGGGATACGAATAATAGGGTAGTGCCGCCTGCACGCAATAACCTGAGGTGGTCAGCACATTTTTGCTGAAAATAGGTATCACCAACCGACAAGGCTTCATCAATCACTAACACGTCCGGTGAATGACAGACCGCAATTGCAAAGGCCAGTCGCATACGCATCCCGCTTGAGTAAACCCGCACCGGCTCCTCGAAATATGACCCCAATTCTGAAAAACGCTCGATCCAGGGAATATACTGCAGTGCATCAGTCTCGCTAAGCCCCTGCATGGCAAGCATCAGAGTCGCGTTTGTTTTACCGTTTAAAGCATCATTCAATCCGATACCGAGCTCTAATATTGCCGTCATTCTCCCACTGACATGGATCAAGCCAGACGAGGGTTTGAGTGTCCCCACTAAGAGTTTAAGAACCGTACTTTTGCCGGCCCCGTTCACTCCAATCAAGCCAACCGATTCGCCCTGATCAATCGTAAATGTGATATCAGTTAAGACCGAATGATAGTGCTTGGGTGCTGATTGACCCACTGACCAACGAAGCGCCCGACGCCATAATGGATCCGAATAAAATCTTTTACTAACTTTAGAAAACTGGATCTGGGACATTACAGGGCATCCAATAATTCAGATTCTGCTCGAGAATATACGCGCAAGAACATCCACCAAATCGCTGTGGTAACAGATGCATAGACTAACAAGTATGCTGCATTGGGTGGTTCGCCATAGGCAATAGTGTTGTGAAATAAGCCAATCAACGGAGCAAACGGATGATAGATTGCAAACCGAGCGATATCAGCAGGGATCATCTCAAAAGTATAAACAATAGGCGTCAACCAAAAGAGGAGTTGCACCAGAATAGGCAACGCTTGAGAAATGTCCTTTGCGAATACCTGAAAGACCGAAAGAACAGCACCCAGGCCAGCACCAAATAAAGCGGTAAGACCTAAGAGAAGCGGTACCAAGAGGATCCATTTTGTTACCGGAAAACCAAGCAGAAATAAAATTGCAAGGCTCGCAAGCCATAGAAGGAAAGCGTTGACATAACCAGTAACGATCACTATGCAAAAGTAGGCAAGAACAGGTACCGTCGTTTTCTTAAATAGTGGCGAGAACTCACAAAAAACCTGGCTTGATCTCATTAATACTTCCGAAAATAGGGTCCAACCAATGAGCCCTGAAATCAAATACACAGGATAGGCATAGGCATGCGCAATCCCGGGCAGTTTGGCCGCCAGAATAATCGACAACACAAAGGTGTAAAGTGCTACCAACGCCAGTGGATTTAGAATCATCCAAAGCGCACCAAGCATGCTGTCTGTAAATCGCGATTTGTAGTCCGCGCGAACAGCCTCAATGATAAAGCGCCTTGCATGCAATGCAATTTGACACTCTTGAATCAAAGAGTTCAAACTAAAACCCGCTGATATACTGAACTCAGCTTTTGATGATAGCCGGTTAATCCAAATTCCCGCTCAAACCGGGCTCGTCCAGCTAAGCCCATTTGTTTCCTAAGGTCACCATCTAGGTAAATACATCGCATGGCATCAGCCAGTTGACTTGGGTTATTCGGATCAACAACCAATCCTGTGTGCTGGTCGACTACGACCCAGTCAGTGCCGGTGCCGAGACTGGTGCAAATACAGGGACGTCCTAAACGCATCGCTTCCAAGAGGACAATACCGAACGATTCAGCGCGCGATACCGAGGGAAGGATTAAGGCATCAGCATGCTTGAGTAACCAGCTCTTTTCAGACTCGGTGACGCTCCCGAGCCAAAAAACTTGTTCAAAGTTAGTCTCGAATAAATTCTCCGGTCGAACCACGCCAGCAAAGACAATCGGAAAGCCGGTGAGTCGATAAGCTTCCAAAAGCACGGACAACCCTTTATACCGGCGGTCCGACCCCAAAAAAAGAAAAAATCGAGGAGGCATCCGAACCTTAGGAGGTTCTGGATCCACGGACTCCATTGGAAGCCCAAACGGCACAACGTAGAGCTTTTTTGAAAAACTCCCTAAAGAATTCGATGACTCTACATAGGAAGGCGACGTCACTACAACCGCAGCGCTCCGTTGAATCATCCTTTTTTGCACGAAGCTATACAACCGACCGATCCATCCATAGCCGACGATATCTGAGTGATAAGTACAGACCACCGGCCGTTGACAACCAAATACACTGAGCTCACCTAGCGGAAAGGGTGAGTGTAAATGAATGACGTCCGCAGTTTGGGCTAATTGTCCAAGTAGACGAAACCATTGCAACGACCACGGGAAAAACTTTAATGAGCCTCTTGGAAAAACCCGAAATACTGAAAATCCATGACAATTTGACTCCGGTGCCTCGCCTGGGTGACCAAGCGCAAGAACCTGATGTGATTGCCTAATATTACCCGCAGCAAGCATCACACTTTGCTCGATCCCACCAACAATAAGATCAGAAAACTCGCGTGTCACATGCAATATACGGTATTTTTTCATCCTACTCACTCAGCGACAGTCGCGAGAAAGCTATCAATCCACCCGAGATTGCTAACGCTGAATCCTCCAGAAATGACTTGTGCACGCAACCAGCTGAATACCGTAAGGTAAATTGCATTATCTCTTGCAATCCGCGCACTTGCCAGCGCATCCAGAGCATCCAGGTACTCAGATTGAGATACTGCCCCCTGCTGAAACGCAGCTAATAAGACCTTCTCCGCTTCCATTTGCGCATCGAGTAACGCAGCCTGCGCATCGACTCGCTTTGAGCCGGATCGATAGCTTGATACAATTTCTGCAATTTCTCGGCTTAGTCGTTTCTTGAGCAGTTTTTGCTCAATTTTCACTGATTCTAAGCGCGCCAATCTCTCATCACGTTCTGCGGAGATCCCGCCCCCAGTATATAACGGCCAATTGAGACTCACACCATAGGATATGGTTTCGGTTTCCGAAGCAGATGAATTGTCGGCATTAATGTCTCGTTCATCAAAAGTTACACCAAATCGGATGACTGGAAACCGTCGTCGCTCGATAGCCTCCAATCCCAACCGCTCTGCGTTGGTCTTTTGATTCAACTCAACAATACGGGGATTATCATCCGCTGAGCGGGCGACTAAGTTCTCAGTTGAATTTAGCTCAGGCCAATCTATCTCTAAATCGAGTCCGATAACTAACTCACGCAGTTCGAATTTTGGATCCAACTCAAATAGTGCGGCCTCCGCTACCTGAAGCTGCGCTTCCGCGGCTCTCAAGTTTGCCTGGCGCTCTGATAACCGACTTTCAAGTCTAGCAAGTCCCAAGCGACTGAGTTGCCCAGCTTGGAACATTGCCTGCCCTTGCTCACCACGCAACTTTAAAGTGCGCACCAATGATTGAAGGCTTTTCAGTCGGGAGAACGCTTCCTGTACTTGGAAATATCGTTGAGTGAGCTGAAGAGCAATCTCATGTTCAGTAGCAATCAATGCCCATCGAGACGCATCTGTTAATCGCTTCTCTCGCTCCAACGTGGCCATGGATTCTAAATCAAGGATTGATTGCGATAATGACAAACTATGCCTGAACCCTTGAAACGACTCGGCACTGAGATTGTCACGCTCTCTAATCTGGTTTGCACTTAACTGCGCATTCACTTGCGGTCGAAGACGACTTCTGAGGATTCCTTCCCTAGCTTCTTGCACGATAACTTGATTTCGCGCACCATCAATTAACGGCGCCAAAGCCATTATCCTCTCGTAACTCTGAGCGAGCGCGCCTGCATAGCTCAATTGCGGTGACGTCAACAGGCTAAGGATGATGACCACATGAGATAGCAGCCGACAAACAACTCCTGGAATCACATTCTATTCCTCAAGCAAAGATGTTGATACTGCATCAGTAATAGGCTTTGACAAATAGCGCAGCATGGTGCGCTCACCCGTCTTAATAACAACGCTAGCAGGCATCCCGGGCAACAAAATGCGCTTACCCAGCCTTTCCAATTCTCCATCATTGATTTCAACTGTAGCCAAATAATGACCAACAGGGTTCATCCGGTCCTCAATACGATCTGCTGAAATATTTACAACTTGTCCGTAAATTTTTGGTGTGGTCCTCGAGTTAAAAGCTGGGAAACGTACTTCTGCCTCTAGACCAATATGGACACGATCGATGTCTTTAGGGGGGATCTTTGCTTCAATTCGAAGCTTTTCGTTTGTTGGAACTAGCTCCAAGATTGGATCACCGCCATTAACTACTGCACCAGTTGTTTTGTTAAATATCTCCAAGACAATACCTGTATCTGGAGCACGCAATATAGCTCGATCTAACTGATCCTGCGCCACACGTAATCGCTCACTTACGTCTGAAAACTGAGCGCGAGCCTCAGCAAATTGCTCTTCAATTCGTGTGTCGAATTGACTCTGAACAGCCAATATCTCTCCTTCAATTTCTAAGATTTGACTTTCTAAGCTCTCAATCTGACTTATTTGACTGGTCAGGTTAGACCGCATGTTAGACAGATCCCGTTCAACTTCGTTCAACCGTTGCTCAGTGGCGAAACCACTAGCGACTAGATTGCGAACTGTCTCCAATTCGGTTTCATAAGAGTAAACCATTGATTTTCGCTCGGGAATTACAAGCTTCAAACCACTCAATCGCCCGGATACCTGCGCTCGGCGTTCGCGAAAAACATTAATGCGCCCAGATATTTCTTCACGCTGGCGTTTGAACACCGCAATCTGGTCATTTCGAGCCGACTGAAGAGCAGCCAAATGTATGTTCGACAGCTCAACCTCTGGTTCAAGCCATTCAATAGTCGGTACATTTGCTCGAAGTGCACTGAGACGGGAGAGTCGCGCGAGCAGATTAATGTACTGAATCGTTAACACACTATAGTTAGCTCGCATTTTTGTGGTATCCAAAAACGCCAAAGGTTGGCCTCGCTGAACAGCCTCACCCTCACTGACTACTATTTCAGAAATAATGCCGCCCTCAAGGTGCTGTACAGTCTTCCGAGACGACTCAACAACCACTGTTCCCGAAGCAATTGAACCACCATCTATAGGCGCTAGCGCGGCCCAGAGCAAAAAACCACCAATCATAACCACGATAGAAAAATACCCGATAATTACAAAGCGGCGATCGCTAGTCTCGAGAGTCGTCGTCATAGTTTCAACCATCGGACCTACCTTACTGCTTATTATTAGTTGACGCCGGCATCATGGTGACGTTAGCAGCTTTGGGACTAAGCTTTGCTAGTACATTATCACGTGGCCCCATCATTTTAACCTTCCCCTCGGCCAGGACCATGATGTGATCAACCACCTCTAGAATTGACTTCCGATGCGAAACAATCAGCACATTTGCACCGCTTTCTTTTAAACGGACCAATGCAGTGGCCAAAGACGCCTCTCCCACCTCATCTAAATTTGAATTTGGTTCATCCAATACGATAAGGCAGGGAGATCCATACACGGCTCTCGCCAACGCAACCCTTTGGCGTTGCCCGGCGGATAGCTGATAAGTTGTGAGATCAGTGTCATAACCTTGCGGAAGGCTCAAAATCATATCATGCACCCCAGCTACCTTTGCTGCGTCAATTACTGCTTCACTATCCACTCCACCAAACCTTGAAATATTTTCAGCCACCGAGCCTTCAAATAGCTCGATATCCTGAGGCAAATATCCAATAAATCTTCCAACATGTTCACGGTCCCAACGATGCAGGTCAGCCCCGTCTAGCCGCACAACACCCTTGGCTAAGGGCCAAATACCTAGCAACGCACGAACTAAAGTTGATTTACCCGCAGCACTTGGCCCGATCACTGCGGTGATCCCAGACTTCAATTCCAATGAACCGATCTGAGTCACGGGAGCTCTAGCTCCGGGGGGCACCACTACAACCTGCTCAAATGTTACCTTGCCAGCCGGATCAGGAAGCGCCATCGGATTCTCGCCAAGCGGAGCCTCTTCAAGAATTTCGGATAGACGACTATACTGTAAGCGGGCTGCTGCGAACTGTTTCCAAACTCCAATAATTTGATCAACCGGCTGCAAAGCCCGGCCGAGTAAAACAGATCCAGCAATCATCAGCCCAGGAGTGACCTCCTGATTTACTGCCAAATATGCGCCCGTGCCTAAGATCAGGCTCTGCTGAAAAATACGCAAGGTCTTCGATAACGCAACAAAAAAGCCCGCTTTTTCACTGGCCGCCGACTGATTAAGAAGAACATCGTTATGTTGATCTATGAACTGATTCCGAAATGCCTGATGCATCCCCATAGCATGAATCACCTCAGCATTTCGAAGACGCTTAGTTGCCTTAGCCGTCGCAGCTATTTGATCTTTATTTGCCAAAGCTAACAAGGGACCAGTAGTTTTCTCGTTCCACACAGCAATGATGACCAACAAACAGGACGCAAAAACTGCCACCAGTCCATAGACTGGGTGAATGATGAACATTACCGCTATGTAGATGGGAAGCCATGGCGCGTCGAAAAACGCAAACAGTCCTGTACCAGTTAAAAACTGACGAAGGCCCAATAAGTCCTGTAGCGGTTGGCCTTGGGCATTTCGCCCTCCGGTGTAAAGCGCTTGCTCCATAGATACCGAATACAAGCGCCCACTCAACAATTTATCAAATCGGCTGGAAACCTTAATCAATATCTGAGAACGCACCCACTCAAGGACACCCATTATACCGATCAAGTAGGCCATAATCGCTGTCAGAAAACCAAGTGTAGAAATACTCCCGCTCGATAGAACTCGATCAAACATCTGTATCATGTACATCGGCGGAACTAACATCAACAAGTTGATAACTGCACTGAATGCAAACGCAGCGACCAAAGACTGTCGACATACCTTTAACGCATCAGCAATAGTTTTGACCTGCATTTTATCGCGACTAGGGTCGCCACCTGGAATTTCCATTAAATATAACTCGCTCCGAACCTGCGCCGTCCGGTATTATTTCGCTTTTATGGATAACAAAGTGCAATAGACAAGCTGTCCTCTGAACACATGCCTTTATCTCATTCCTAAAGTTTAATTTCGCCCTCATTTCATCGCTTAGATTTTTTACTTTGTAAGCAATTTATCAACGGTGGGCGTGTAAGTGCTGACCCTAAACTATAATGATTATATCACAGGACATGTTTTGCGATCAATAAGAGCGGAACACCGTTTAGGTTATTACTCAGGCATGATGGGTAGTGCTAAAGGCCTAGCTGCCAAGCTTGCATGACCCACATGTAAAATTCCTAGCCTTTCACACCAGCAAAAGCCTTAAGTAGGTGCGAAAATACGACTTGGTGGGGAAAATCAGGCGCCAGCGCAGCCTGAGCTTGCTCGGTTGCATCTTTAAAAACCAAAAAATTATTAGAACCAACAGGTCTCTCAAGATCGAGTATTTCAAGAGAAATGGAGAAATTCATAGCCACCGACACGCTTGTGAAATTCTTTACTAACGCACTTGAAACACAAATAGATACGACTTCGTTCGCGTCAGCAGATTCAAAAACGGCCGCAATACATGCAATTGTAATAAGATCTTGATAACCCACTCGCGCTTTGGCCGAATTGCCTTCCATAGTAAGTCGATAGTCAACCGGATTCCACAAACGGATACGCTGCTCAATGTAAAACGCCTTTTGCCAATTTTTCGCAGCTAAACAACGATTTCTTAATACCGCAGCGCGACGCGATGCAAATTTCGTAATGGCATCATGAAGGATTAATCTATTTTGCGAATCAAGCCTATTTTCTCTCAGCAAATGTAGCGCCAAATTTTCAAGTCCGCCGCGGATATCATCAACCTGGTTATCTGAAAGATCATGGTTTGCCCACTCATTTCTTACCAGATGCTCTTTAAGGACTCGATTTTCGAAATAATATGGCTTCGCTCCAAAAGCTACGCCAGCTTGTAGAAACATCAATGCGAGCAAATTATAGAAAAAACCCGAGGCTGGCGCCACCGTAAGTGCATTTCTTAATATCTCCCTGCTGTAGATCCCGGATTCAGGAATAACATGATTCTGAAGAACAAAATTTAATAATCTTGTGTTATCTAGGTCTGGATTAAAAATGTAGCTTCGATCTACTGTAAAATAGTTGTGAAGCAATTTATCGTTTTTGTCATCCCAAGCGAACCAATCACAATAAATTGCACCAACATCATTTACTGAAAATTCTTTTATATGCTCTGCAACAACAGACGCATCGATACGATCATCATCTGCCAGATAAACGACCCATCGCCCACTAGCTCTTAATAGGGTATTTCTCCATTGAGCTGTAATATCCACGGTCTTTTTACGAACAAAATAGTTAAGGCCACTGAACATTTTTTGATGTTTTTGGACTATAAGACCGGTGTGATCCGTGGATGCATTATCAACAACTAAAACTTCACAACGGATTTTCAGATCATGTAACTGCGAAATCAGCCTTTCCAAGCATAGATCGAGGAACTCTGCTCGGTTGTATGTTGGTATGCATATGGACAAGTCATAGGTTTCGTGGATCATCAAATAAATGGTACTCCGAATAATCTCTAAATCCAACAGATGCTGCACGATTTCCCTCTAAATCGCACACTGAAGCGACAATTTTTCCAAGCCAGGTGCCTTGCTATGCCATCCATCGCTACCCTTTTGGTAATCCTATCGAACATAATAAGACGCGATTATCGAAGATAATTGAGCCCTAACTATTATTCAGGTCTTGCTCTCCTACCCAAGGTTGATTTTCACCAGACCAATATCTCAAGTCTGCTGATTTCTTTTATTCCTAAATTCAGCTAATTATAAAAATCAAGCGTTTAATAAGGGTGAACTTAGTAAAAATTCCTCTATTCGGCTATTCGTTCGCCTACCTCCTATTCCTTCACGGTCTGGATGGTTTCTCCTTCAGCAAACTATTCCTAATAGGTCTTTCAAATCAGGAGGAAATTCTACAGAAATCGGCTAATTTTCGGGGGCTACCAAGCTACTCGAGTGACTTTTTTTCAATTGCTAATCAAAATTTCAATTATTTTTAACCATAAATCTATAATTCACCCAAAAATGAAATACATACCAAATAGAAGATTGATTTTGGACAAGCTAATCTGAGTTTTGTTCGAAAGGATAATCGGCTAGCGATGTTAAGATTTTATGATATTTCTAGTTTGTTACATCTAAAACTCAGTGTTACTAGCAGATTTTCCACGGTGGTTACTCGGAACAACCATTCTATCTGGCGATTTCTTAATCGAGACGGTGACCTCAAACGTCTCGTCTCCTTCAAGGAAAAATGCCGCAGGATGGCCGAAGAACGTCCTTGCTCTGATTATGTTCAGTAAATCTCTCGCTATGTAACTTCCATCCAAGTCTATGCGACTCATGATTTCCATCTCGTGCTGATAATGAAAACTACCCTGCGCCAAATCTTGGACAAAACCCTGCGGTATTCCCTTCCTCAACTTCGGGTAGGTGTCTACGAAAAGCTTGTACATCTCTTTCTGAGCTTTTTCATAAAGAGTTTCGCCATTATCTTCCCACGAATATGGGACTTTTCTTTGGGCTATAACGTTCCCCGCATCAACTTTCTGAGTGACGAAATGGAGACTGACTCCGAATGGCGCCTCTTCGATCAGCGTCCAGAAGTTATAATTCTTCCCTCTGCAATAAGGAAGGTAACTAGGGTGCGTATTAATAAAGCCTCTCGATGTTCTAGATATTAAATTCTGAGAGATCACTTTAGGCCACCATAGCAATATCCCTATATCAAATTCTCCATACTTCTCTAAGGCGAGCAGAATTTGCTGTTCTGATTTGAATATAACACATGGGATCCCTCGTTTTTTCGCATTCTCAAGCTCTGCCGAATTTCTGATCGCAACCAAAACAGAAACATCATCCGGAAAATTCATTAGAAGCCAGTCAACGACACCATTACCCACTTCCCCATCGAACATTATAAGTAATCTCATGGTGAATCGACCTGAGTCTCACCCAGCTCATTCGTGATAACAGAAATCACCGAATCTTGTTCGCCTTGTGTCATGTCGTGGAAGCTCGGTAGATTTATAGCACGACCCGCTATATCCAAAGCATTTTGATTCAAGTTATCAGACCTGAAAGATGGTAATCCCGATAGTGGCCAAAAGAACACACGTGCATCGATATTTTGAGCAGAGAAGGCTGAAAGCAGACTATCTCTAGTGATCCCGCTCTCCTGCGAAAATACTACTGTTGGCATCCACATGCCATTCACAGTACCCTCGGGCTCCGGATTCATTGAAATCTCAGCAATGTCGCCCAAACTGTTACGGTAATAGGCAAAGATATCTCGCTTTCTTTCAATCAGCTCATGAATGCGCTCCATTTGGGCACAGCCAATAGCTGCTTGAATGTTAGATAGCTTATACTTAAACCCAATAATATCAGGCCAGAATTGTTTTAACTGTTCGGGGGAACGACCATGGTTGCTAAGAGTCAAAACTCGTCGGTACACGTTCGTGTCATTAGTAACGAACATGCCGCCCTCACCGGTTGTAACCGTTTTGGTGCCGTGAAACGAAAATGTTCCAAAGATCCCCATGCTACCAGCCCGCCTCCCTTTATAAACCGATCCGATAGCTTCGGCCGCATCCTCAATAATCGGAATATCGTATTTCTCACCAATATCTTTCAGTCGATCCATCTCACAAAGATTGCCATATAAATGGACGGCAATTATTGCCTTTGTTCTTGATGTAATTGCTGCCTCCACCGCCTCGGGATCTAGACACCAACTATCTGGCAATATATCAACGAAGACTGGCTTAGCCCCAAGGTGGACAATGGGAGCTGCAGTAGCGATCCAATTCGTATCAGCCATAATGACTTCGTCACCTTGACCCACATCCAAGGCAGCCAAACCCATATGCAGCGCACCAGTGCAACTAGACGTTGCAATCGCATACTTTACGCCAAGGTGCTGCTGGAATAATCGCTCAAACCTATCAATGTACTCATAGCAATTTTCTCCCCAACCGTTTTCAGCGGCGTCCGCTGCATACCGAATCTCAAGGTCAGTAATAGATGGCTTAGTATATGCAAGCCGCGTCTTCATATTTTTTGGAGCTCTGGAACTGCAACCAAAAACTGTGCGTTAGGTAAATGTTTAGACAGTTGCTCTTTTATTTCACACCCCAAATTCCATGGAAGAAGCAAGACATAATCGGGATCCATTTCGTAAAGTCCACTGGGTGCAAAAATGGGGATGTGACTGCCTGGCAAAAACTTACCCTGTTTTGCGTCAGCAGCGTCAAATACAGCGGGCAACAAATCCACTTTCACTCCTGCATAGTTAAGTAAAGTATTGCCCTTAGCAGCCGCCCCGTATGCAACCACCTTCCTGCCCTGTATTTTTTTCTCAATAAGAAACTTGAGCAAGTTGTTCTTGATAGCATTCGCCGAAGCTTGAAACCCAGAGTAAGTTTCCAAGTTGCAAAGTCCAGCCCTTGTCTCTTCGATTAAAATTGCTCCCACCACCTCCTTAGTTTCGCGCAAATCGTCACAGTGGCAAACAAATACACGCAGACTTCCACCGTGAGTCGCTAATTCCTCAACGTCAAAAATACGTAACCCAAACTTATTGAAGAGGGTTTTAACGAAAGTTAGGGATAAATAGGAGAAATGTTCGTGATAAACCGTATCGAATTGACATCCTTCAACCATGCGCATTAAATGCGGAAACTCTAGAGATATTGTACCTTCGGCATTGAGTAATTTCTTGAGGCCAGCTGAAAAATCGTTTATGTCCGGAACGTGGGCAAGAACGTTATTCCCAATAATCAGATCAGCCTTTCGCCCCTCCAAAACCAATCTATCAGCTAGAGCTTTCCCAAAAAATTCTTGCAATACTGGCACGCCCAATGACTCGGCGAATCCAGCCGTATCAGTAGTCGGCTCAATCCCGAGACACGGTATTTGTCGTTTAACAAAATGCTTTAGCAAACACCCATCGTTCGAGGCAATTTCAACTACAAAGTTCTCAGACGTCAACCCAAGATCGACACTAACAGTCTCAACAAATTGCTCAACATGCAGCGACCAACTCTTCGACGTACTTGAAAAATAGGCATAGTCAGATTTGAACAGCTCACTTGCCCCAATGTAATCCTCAGTTTGAACCAGCCAACATCGGTCACAAACTTTTACTCGTAGCGGAAAGTACGACTCTACCTTGGCCAAGTCCTTGACGCTGCGGTATGCGTTGGATGGTGGCGCAAACCCTAAATCCAAAAAACTATATTGCAGATCTTCTCTACAAAACCTACATTTCATCAAACCTCGATACCCATAAAATTGTGAGGCAATAACGGACTTTCTAAATCTCGCTGAGATCGTTCAGTTATTAACAAAGGCCAGATTATATCTAACTCTGGATCACTTGCGTTGATCGAGCCTTCTGCAGCTGAATCGAAATTCGCCGTGTGAAAATATAGCAATTCAGTGAAATCAGTAAGCGCCTGAAATCCGTGCGCGAATCCTTCGGGAATAAGGTACGCGAGTCGATTTTTCTTACTCAAACAAACAGCGTGATGGCGCAAAAACGTTGGCGATCCTTTCCTTATATCAACTGCTACATCCCAGACCTCCCCTTGCAAGCATGTCACCAACTTGCATTCAGCAGAGGGGGGATGCTGAAAGTGTAGACCTCTAACGGTCCCTGCCTCCCGCGTTGTAGAACGATTTACTTGTTTAATAGCCTTGTATTCAAATAAATGACTTAACGAATCTAAACAAAATATCCGTTCAAAACCACCCCGCGAATCACTAAAGTGGTCTCGCTCTAAAATGACCAACCCCTCGATCGGAGTGTCATGAATATCAAAATTCCTCAATTGCTAATTCCTGGCGTCTTAAATCGAGAACCAAGCAAGTACCAAACTTGTTTGTACCTTATTTTAATTCAAACACATTGATCGCGACTTCCATCATCTACGATACCTAGGGGTTTCTAAGACCCTTCTGCCTTTGAATGATTATGTTTTAACTACTTTAGGCTGACACATACAACAGTTGTGTCAGACAAAAACATTCGTCACTATCTAATCAACCCTGAAAAGATAGCCTTCTGGAGCCACACTTATCTGGAGTTTGCTATCAATATCCGCATCTATGCGAAATCTTTGATCGCCGGAAAGAAATTCACGCACCGCTGTTTTTGGATTGTCACCAACGTCCCATGGCCTGTCATCAAAGCTATTGACCGGTAGATCTTCAATAATCGTATCGAAAACTACGCAGTAGCTCCCTACAGTAACAAATGCGGAATACTCACGTAATTCACAAATAACGTGATCATGGGTGTGATTGGAGTCGAGAAGAACCATGACGTTTTCAAATCCGCTCGCAAATTCTCTCACTTCGTCGAGAACCTCAGGGCTAGTGGAAGATCCCTCTATCATCTTTATTCTACTAGACATCGGATGAGCCTCGATCGCTTCTCGATTGTGCCTCCGAATATCTATATCTACTCCCAGAACAAACCGTTCTGGTGATTTTGGGTCAAGCAATGATCCGGTCTGGACGGCATCGCAATACTCAAGCATCGCTAACCACGAAGCACTCGCGATTAATGATCCACCATGAGCAATGCCAGTTTCAATAATCAAATCCGGTTTAATCCGCCAAACCAATTCTTGCACTGCAACTACATCTTGCGGATACTGTATGAGAGGACGACCCAAAAACTCGAAATGATACGAGTATTTATAAGAATTTGCCCTAGACATCCAAGCTATGGTGGCCTCACGAAGAGCCGCGTCACTTGCCATTTCCTGAACATCGCGTTGGCAATCTTGTTTAAACTTATGGTTTGCTGTGCTCACTAATAACCCCTAAGAATTGAAATAGAAATCCTAACCCTAATGAGTGTCACTAAATTCATAAAGTATTGGTTTTACACTTAGTTTATTGGGGCGGGTTTTTTAAAACAAACTTTCCATGCTGGTCTCGACTCCACAAATGCTTCGTCCTAAAAGAGTCAATAATACCCCAAAACTCAGACTCTTTCATCTTCAAATACTTAAGAATGCTCGATAAATTTTCTTGCGGCGGCTCTAGGTCAAATTTGCGAACCAACGCTATCCCCTCCTCTCTTTCCAATCGCCCCGATCTAATTTCCTGCGCTGCATCCCAAGTACAACGGCCCATACCGAATTTAATTGCTTGCATAAAAAAATGCAGATCTTCCAAAGTGTCATCAATACCCGCGTATTTTGAATAGGAGCCGTCTTTTCTTCTATCATTAGGTTTAAAATTAGTATGTTTAACTGCATAGTAATAATTTTCCTGCGGAATCCACTTCCGATAATATGACATATAGTGCACTTCTATACCTGCCTCAATCAATTCAGCCATGCTTGGCGATTTATACTGCTGAAGCTCGCATATATTAAACCCATAGTCAGCGATCAATTGAGCCAGTGCCACGCCGCCCAGGAGGTAATCATCCAACGAATGTTCATCAAAATCGAAGCATGAATACAACTTAGGATCCATCAATGGTGAAAAGTTATCATTAATGTTGTTTCCATATTCGGCAACATTCTCGCCATAAAAAATTAATTTTATTCCATATTTAAGGGCAAGCTTTGGAGCCACTACTCTCTGCCCCACTATAAAAGGCTGAAACGGATGCCCCAAATTACGGAACGCTATAGAAGTTAATCGTCGTTGAGTATCTCCCGGAGGTGACACCATTATATTGGCGTTTCCGTTATCAATTAAGCCCATAAAGTTTTCAAACCCAATCGCAGTAAATTCATGCGGTTTCCATGTGACTGTTAAGGGGTTCATCTGATATTTGTGTTTCAGTAAATGAGCGACATACCTTGAATCCTTACCTCCACTCGCTGGGACAATTACGTCATAGTCACCATTTGATCGTCGGTGGATGTCGCATAGCGCTGCCAATTCATCCTCGCGCTGCTCCCAATCAATCTGTTTCTCTTTAATTTCCGACCATCTACATGCATCACAAATTCCATCTTTGAAGCCAATTGTATTTTTTTTATCATTTCTCGAGTGAGCAGATTCAATACTGGATGTAGGCTTTTGATTCGTAACCACACACCGCTTACAAAATATAACTTCATTCGGCAGCCCGGTCGGAGCAAGAGAGCCCCAGTCGCTCTTGTCAGAAAAATACTCATTATTGTTCATGGTGATTTCCTAGAAACTTTAGTGAATTGCAAAGAAGTTCAAGACCAGGCCTACTACTTTTTTCCGGATGAAACTGAAATCCGACGAACTTCTCGGTTATCAAAGCGGAAAGCACTTGCCGACCCCCCTCCAAATCGCAAACGAAACTTGTGCAAGCGGATGGTAAATCCGACATATTTAATACGCCATAAGAATGAGTAAAGTAAAACGAGTGCTCCAGAAGGTGCTTGGCTAGCGTCTCCGCACCCAAGCAGGCAGCCGAATTCAGAGCAAGTTTCTTCCAACCAACACTTGGCCTGAGGGGATCGTGTAACTGCACGACTTCCGAATCGAAAAGAGATAAGCACTTTAAGCCCTCACCTTCAAACGAGTATTTAGACATCAACTGAAAGCCTAGACAAATACCCAAAACTCGAATGTCAGAAGATCGTATAAAGTCAGCAAAGTCGTCGGGGGACATAGAATCAGTCAATTGTCGCTGAAAATGCTGCATGTGCCCAACTCCTGGAATTACCAAGACTGAACCGCGCTTTAAGAGTCGAACGTCATCAAAATCTACCGACTCTACCTCATGGATAGAGAGCCGAATTGCCTCAAGCACAGCTCGCCAATTCGAATTATCCGCCTTGAGAACGTAAATCAATTTGGAAGCCTCACAGGGACTCCAAGCGCGTCAAGTTCCTGCCTTATATCTGATGTAGCTCGCCCAAGACGGTTAATCATTGACGAGATACTAAAAGCATTGATCTCATAGTCATGATAATACTCAGCTATGATTTTACAGGAATTGATACCGCCAGATATTATTAAAGGAAGATCAGTAAGCGACCTCGCTAGCCTCGCGAGATCACTTGGAAAATCCGCATCAGAGCCCTCCGTTTCGATCGAAGTTAGATGAATTTCACCAACACCATTTTTACCAGCGATACCTATCCAATCTTCAAGGCTGTATTTTGATAATTCCCTAGCTCCATTAGTAAAACAATAATATTTATCTGATATTTTTCTGGAGTCGATTTGAAGTACCAAGGCTTGAGATCCAACCACAGCTGCAAGCTGCTCCAACAGTCTTGGGCAATTTATCGCCGCGGTATTTAAAACAACCTTGTCGGCACCCTTTGCAAGAGTCTGTTTCACATCGTCGACCGATGATATTGCTCCACCAATTGAGAGAGGTATGGCAGAGTAAAAAAATTCATACTCATGCTGACGCAAAAGCCAATTAGAAAAGCCATATAAAGAAGCGACCGTATCAAGAACCATGATCTCGTCGAATTCATTTACGCCGACCGAAAAATCGTTCAGCGATTCAATAACGGGCCTTATTTTTCGTACGCCTTCGCATTGAATAGTCTTAATGTGATTACCGTTCCGCGCATCTAGTCTAGCCATCAATCGAATCATATTTTGTCTTCACGTACAGCTCTTTAAGTAAAATTTTGACAACTTCAATTACCGGACCTTCAGAGACTGTAATCCCGCAATGTTTAGATACGAGAATTGGAAACGACCGAAAAACTGACGATCATAATTGTGGAGGTTTTCGACCAATAAACACCAAGTGCTTTTCAGAGCCCTGATCGTCCCTGTACACACCGTCGTAATAACCTTTGGTGTGCAAAGGCTCAAACAATTTGAATTTATCTTTTAAATCTAACTCGTCTCGAGTGAAGTTTATGTAGTGGTCATTTGTAGTCAGGTTGGGTCTTCCTTCATCTTGAGTTCGGTGAAATTTAACAAATCTGAGCCCATCCTTGTATGGTGAACTCATATCAAAATACCAACTGCTTTCATGCATCATTGTTGCAACAAAAATCCCTCCCGGCACAAGCATATCGTACAAAGATTTCACTCTCGCCTCAAAATCAGTGTTGCTCAGATAGTACAGAGTCTGAAACGATGCCACTATTCGAAATTGGATGGAGCCAAACCAACGATCGTCAGATTTACAGAGGGGCGAAACTACTTTGAACTGAGAAGCTTTGTGAGGTAATCGCGCTTTACATCGCAGTATGTCGACTTCACTCTGGTCAACTCCAAAAACATCAAACCCCTTATCATCAAAAAACTTAGCACTACCTCCTGAACCACATCCGAATTCTAAAATTTTGTCCTGGGCAGACCCGTCTAGCCCAAACTCATACTTGATGATTCGCCCGTAAATCCTGAAGACATAAGTCTCTACATTTGGATTATCGTAAACTCCCTGACTCCAATAATCGCAGTTAGTTTTTAGGTATGAATTCGGTTCCGACTCACTCATTAAGCTCGGAGACCTTTTGCATTGAAGATTGCTTGTATTTCAACATTTTGGAACATCCCAACATTTTCCATTAATTTCAAGGTAGGCTCCACACGATCTCGAATCCTGGTAATATTCCATTCGTCGGTGTCATATGTCTCGCTGATCAGACTCTGAATTTCAACCGAATCAAAACCCAATTTCTCGAGAGAGAAATAATAGATGTCTGTCCGCGGTTTTCCCAGCAACACCATCGCCTCGCACATACTGCTCGCGAGAATTGAACGCTCCTGAGAACTTAGTTGCGGCCAAACTAGCTCTAATATCAAAGCGAAAAATTTTCCATGGAAAACTTCGTCAGCCATATGATCTCGGAACATCAACCGAATAGGCTCGTAGACAATCTGCTTCATTTCCTCGGAAATATCAGCAACGATTTGACACTCGCCAACAATCACAAGACCCAAGAGACTTAAGTCGCGGTAGCCTTCACCAAATTCAGTGCACAAGTGCTCCAACTTAGAGTAAAACGGTTTGACTAGCGGCGTTATGTCCTCCGATCCGATCTTGTAATAATCTCTGATTTGTTGCGCAACTTTCTGGGTGTAATACGCGTGGTACCCTTCATCGGTATATATCTTCAGCGCGTCTAACTTGACTTCCTCAGGCCACTCATACGGAAATTTATCATGCGCTATTCTAGATGCTACGTGGTTGACGCAATCAATCTCAAAAATTGTTTGCTTAGTAACGAATTCCAATAACTGGGTCCCTTGAACAAACTCTTTGTCATTTTTGGAAAGGTGGGCTAGATTAGGATGATTCAATATTGCGGAGTAATTGGGAAGATGCCAAGTACCGTCGCCATCTACTTGATTAGTCAAGTCTAAATCATATGTACATTCGCTTGAACGGACTCCAGCTTTATGGTTCCAATTAGCGCTTTTCTTTCTGTATATTTCGTGCCCTTGACCTAACATCGCGTCCCCACTTGATAAAACATCACTTATACTCCTAAAGTGTAACCTATATGATAGACGGTCACCACATTGGACTAGAGTAAACTTGGCAGAGAACAGAAATTGAAAGTAGCAAAAAACTAGCCAGATAGATATTGTTTAAATTGACTGATTATTGACAGAACTGCCTGCGTCTACACGTTAACGCTCCCATACGATCGCCAAATGTCGTTCATTCACGCGACCCTGAATTTAGCTTCCTTTCACAAAAAAACAAAAAACCGCAAAATGCCCTCGTCTCTAGATCGGATTAAATGAACTAATTGGGAACATGTGCTCACTAGCACACCTCAGTGCCTCACTGGGCGCGCCTATGCGCCGCGTCAATTATTGATGAGAATGAGCAACGTCGCAAGATTCCGAAAATTTTGATAAACTTTCGCTCGAATTAAAAAATTCTTAATGGTATCTCGATGCAGTTACTCGTAGATCAATCAAGCAAAATTTAACAAGATACTGGGGACGTTTGAGCTGGTTTCTCTTAGATATATTTTATTTGCTCAAGTATTCCCGAATTTGTTCAATTGACAACTTGCACGTTGACTCCGCTGCTCTCTGCCCAACATACCATTCGATGGTCTTATCTAGTGCTGTTTCTAGATCCCAACGCGGCCGCCAATTTAAATATTCGCGTGATTTGGTTGAGTCTAACCTTAACACGTTTGCTTCGTGTAGTTTTGACAGTGCATCTAATTCCCAACCAGCGTTAGGAAGTCGTTGGCATAAGTAATCCAGAATCCAAGCGACAGTTTTAGCATCTCTTTGTTCCGGACCGAAATTCCATGCGCCAGAAAATTCAGCTCCATCACAGACTAAGTGCTCAGCTAACAAGAGATAACCCGACAGAGGCTCTAATACGTGCTGCCAAGGACGGACCGAGCCGGGAGAACGAACTTTCAACACACGGCTCGACTCAACTGCACGAAAAACGTCGGGTATCAATCGATCGGACGCCCAATCACCGCCGCCAATTACATTCCCTGCCCGAACACTCGCCACCTGAATTCCGACGCTCGACAAGAATGAATCGCGGTATGCCGCAGTTACGATCTCAGCGCACGCTTTACTGCTTGAATACGGATCGTGCCCGCCAAGACGATCAGCCTCACGGTAGGGCCAGACCCAGCCCTGATTGTCATAGCATTTGTCAGTCGTTATGTTGACTACAGCTTGAACGCTGTCTACTGTCCGCACAGCCTCTAGAAGATTAACAGTGCCTATCACGTTAGTCATATAGGTCTCGATCGGAGACGCATACGATTCTAATACCAACGGTTGCGCTGCCATATGAATAACTATTGATGGCTGCGATGCTGCAATCGACGATTCGAGCTTAGATCGATCCCGAATATCTCCGATAGTCGACGCTTCAAGGCGATCTCGTAACCCAACTGAATTAAAAAAGCTCAGTTTTTTTTCAGCCTGCAGCGCATACCCGTAAACTTTGGCGCCCATCTCGGACAACCATAAACTGATCCACCCGCCTTTGAACCCGGTGTGTCCCGTTACGAACACCGAGCGACCATTCCAGAAATCGGAATTAATCACCAAACCTTCCAAGGCGCGAGACCGTCGCCCCAGAGGTTATTCAGCATGTTACAGTCTCGCAGCGTGTCCATCGGCTGCCAGAATCCGGTATGTCGATAAGCGCGGAGTTGGTTTAAAGATGACAACTGTGTTAACGGCTCATTCTCGAACGAAGTATGATCATCAGCGATCATATCAAGCACTTCTTGACCCAATACGAAAAATCCACCATTGATCAAACCTCCATCCCCTTTCGGCTTCTCCACGAAACCTTTCACTAAAGACCCCTCACAATCAAGTAACCCATATCTACCGGGCGGCTGGACCGCAGTTACTGTAGCCCAACGGCCATGACCCCGGTGAAATCTAACTAGTGCCGATATATCAATATCGGCAACGCCGTCACCGTATGTGAAACAAAATTCTGGCTCACCCCTAAGGTGCTCAGCTACACGCTTAAGTCGACCGCCGGTTTGGGTATCTGATCCAGTATCTATAAGGGTTACACTCCAAGGCTCAGCATATTTTTGATGGACCCTCATCTCATTTTTCTGCATATCAAAAGTAACGTCAGACATATGCAAGAAGTAATTTGCAAAATATTCTTTAACTACATAACCCCTGTAGCCACAGCACACGATGAATTCATTGACGCCGTGCGCCGAATAAATTTTCATAATGTGCCATAGAATTGGCATTCCACCGATCTCAACCATCGGTTTAGGGCGAGTGTCTGTCATTTCTGCCAGACGCGTTCCGAGCCCACCTGCCAGGATTACTGCCTTCATGAGGACTCCATAAAAACTGCTTAAGCTTTGCCGTAGTCAATTATATCTTAAAAAAATGTTAAAAATGAAAAATCACATTACCAGTAGGGCCTAGCACAAGATCTATCAAAAAATTGCGTGCTTTTGAGGCTGATTCCACTAAGATACTATAGACTGGTTCTCGCTGAAGCTGCAGCTACCTAAAAAAGTGCTTACCAAAAAAATCTGCATCTAACTAGGAATATAAAAACAATGAACCCGCTATCGACGAGAAGGGTGGGCTTCATCGTCTTCAATCTATGACCTTGCAATTTTATCTGTAATGATTATCCCTTCAGCACTGGCTGAGTCGCCGATGCCACTGACAAATAGCGCCGTGATCTTTAACGCAAAACGCTAGTAACGGATTACACACTAAAAATCACAAAGACCTTTGTATTCAGGCGGCTTTTAGGTTTGCATTCGTTGATCCAAGCGTTCCCAATTCAAACTACAAGAATAAATCCAATGAAAAAGACCCCAAATTACTCACCGATTGCATTTGGATTACCAAGTCCGCCGCTGGGTCAAAAGCAACCGAGCCGGCTTCACCTTGTACCACAAGGTAATAACCAGCTGCGCTCCCTGACAACACGCTTACGACAGCTGCATCAATGTCATCTCCATCATTATCAGTTGAGAAAGCAGCGGTTAATTCGTCGTTCCCGGTCAAAGCTTCTCTAAAGCTCGATACAAACTCCACCGCGATATCGACCGTAGCCACTTCGCCATCAATGGAAAAAGGGAGATCGACATGATCATTTGAAAAATCAAATCCATAAACCACATCGCCTGCAAACAGGACCCCGCCAGTTTGGTCAAATTGGCTTTCGGTGACTGCACCATAAGCGATCACATCAACGCCACTGTCTAAGACAATGTTATCAGCACCCGCACCAGCCAAAATTCGATTCGGTCCATCACTCGCAGAAAACGAGTCATCGACAGCTGAGCCGATAAAGTCATAGCTTTCAGCACCCGTCGCAAACCAGCGTTCAACATTCGTGACATTTGTAAGTGCCGTCAAATCGACAACTCCTCCGCCGGCTAATGAAATGCTATCGATGCCGTCACCCAGATCGACCGTTATTTCATCCAACGATAATGTTGACATTGACACCTGATCGTCGCCAATGCTTCCAATTAATGTATCCACATTCCGGATCTGAGACGCTAGGTCGATCTGCATTGGCTTACTCAGCGTTAAAGTGTTCACGCCAAAGCCTAAGTCGATGTTTGCGATGTTTTGACCAGGCTCAGCCATCAGCGTAAGTGCATCGTCCAACTCACCCATCGCAATCGAGCCCACATTTGAACCGACGGTAACTGTGATCGCCAAATCATCTGGCCCCACAATGTTAACGGTCGAGCCACTTATAGCGCTAGCATCGACTTCAGCCAATGTGAGCCAATCGATGCCTTCAACAGACAATAAAAACCCATTCTCAGTGACCATCGTATTCGGCACGTCTATCACAACAGGACCGCTTGTAGCACCAGTCAGAGTAAGGATCCCAGCCTCAAAGGCACCATTGATCATGGTGGCAGGAGTCGACGGATCAGGGCCCTCAAAATCTGAGGACTCAAGAAGTGCATTGACCAGTTCGGAAACAGTCGATGGCGCCTCAAGCAGCTCACTCACGGTCGGCATCCGATCAAGAAGCTTGAGATGCATCATGACTGACTGGACGTGAGCATGCAACACGTCTACACCTTCTGGAGACTCGGTGAAATTTAATAATAAGTCTGAGACCGTTAATCCTTTTTCAACCTCACTTACCCAATATGCAAAACCGGCTGAATCGGGCTCTCGCCCAAAGGTATTTTGATACATGCGCGAAACTAAAAGATCGACCGAAGGAGTATTTCCAAATCGCGTCGCAAACTCTGGACTCGTTATAAAGAGCGTCGACACATCCTGTAGCGTGTGCTCCCCAGTCAATAATTTATCCTGCCAATACTCAAAGCCTTCCTTATCCGGAATACGCCCAAAAGCCGCCTGATATAACCGGATCACCCCATGCGCTAGATCATTTTGATATTCCGACGAGCGGACCAAAGCGCCAGCAAGATCGCCCAAGCTATTTGCTTCGGCATCAATTTGACTCAGCCAATAGTCATATCCCGCACGATCAGGATCACGACCAACCAACGTCTGGTAAAGGAAGATGATGGATGGACCAAAATTTGTCATGCTATCTTACACCTGGGTTAATTGATCTACTACACTGGCATTATCGACGCCACAGATCAAAAGTTGAATAACTTATTAGGAAAGACATCGCCGATCATGGAAAACTATCGCTCAAAGGTGTAGTAGCTAGGATTTAGGAAACCATGACCGAAAAAACAATCCAATAAGTGTCGGATCGACTCATAACACAGAGCATTTGATATCATGAAAGGCATTATTCTCGCGGGGGGACGTGGCAGTCGACTCGACCCATTGACCAGAGGCTGCTCTAAACAGCTGCTTTCTATCTATGACAAACCCATGATTTATTACCCGTTATCGGTGCTGATGCTAGCTGGAATTCGTCATATTTTGATCATCACGACTCCCGAGGATCAATCATCATTTAAACGGCTTTTGGGAAATGGGACTCATCTCGGCTTATCGCTTCAATTCATAACGCAGAAATATCCCGAAGGACTCGCCCAAGCCTTCGTATTAGGGGAGAGTTTTATTGATGATGAGCCCGTGTGCCTAATACTTGGCGACAACGTTTTCTATGGCCCAGGATTTCGGCCGAAGCTTCTACAGGCAGCTAACCTAGACGCAGGTGCGTTGATTTTCGGTTACCAAGTCAAAGATCCGGAACGGTTTGGCGTCGTCGAATTCGATAATGATGGCTACGTTCTTTCAGTAGAGGAAAAACCCTCGAACCCAAAATCACAATTTGCCATCACTGGTCTTTACTTTTATGACAGAGACGTGTGTGAAATCGCAAAATCGATTTCAAAGTCAGCTCGTGGAGAATTTGAAATCACTTCGATCAATGAGGTCTACCTTAGCCAAGGTAAGCTCCATGTAGAACAACTGGGTCGTGGATTTGCGTGGCTCGACACTGGAACCCCAAAATCACTTCTCGACGCATCTCAGTTTGTACATACTATCGAAGCGCGACAAGGTTTCAAAATCGCTTGTCCTGAAGAAATCGCGTTCTCACAAGGCTGGATCACGGAGGAACAACTACTAGAAAACGCCACCCAAATCGGTAACCCTGACTACAGGGCTTACCTTGAGTCGATAATACACCGAGCTAAACCGTGAAAAACCACCCAATCTACGTCACCAAACCGAGCCTACCGCCGCTTGAGGAGCTGTATCCAGTCTTGAAAGGAATCTGGGACCGGGGAATACTTACGAACAGCGGCCCATTGCATGACGAATTGGAGAAGACGCTATGTGATTATTTGGACGCCCCATACATCTCTTTGTATTCAAATGGAACCACCGCACTTTTAGCGGCGCTTTCTACATTAGAGCTCAAAGCCGGTAGTGAGGTCATCACGACACCGTTTACTTTTATCGCAACCGCAAACGCAATTATCTGGAATCAGTTGACGCCCGTCTTTGTCGACATTGATCCAGTCACGTTGAATATCTCACCGCAACAAATTGAGGCCGCTGTCACTCCAAAAACCAGAGCGATTCTTGGCGTGCATGTGTTCGGAGTTCCGTGCGACATTGATGCGATTCAAGACATTGCTGAGCGACATAGCCTATTCGTTGTATACGACGCAGCACATGCTTTTGGTGTCCAGTGCCACTGTGGATCGATTCTTCAACATGGCGACCTATCAACGCTAAGCTTCCATGCAACGAAAGTGTTTAACACCTTTGAGGGTGGCGCTGTGGTCTGCAAAGAAGAAGCGATGAAAGCGAAACTCGATACATTCAAAAACTTTGGTCTCGAACATGAGGGAGTCGCTGATCAATTAGGAATAAATGCTAAAATGTCGGAGTTCAATGCCGCTGTTGGGTTATTACAATTAGGCCGAATCGATGAAGACATCGAGAAAAGGCGCCTGGTAGCAGTGGAGTATCAGAAAGCGCTGCAAGGAATCAAGACTTTGGTTCCCCTAGCACACTGCGGACCGCTAGTTCAAAAAAGAAACTACAGCTACTTCCCGATTCAAATATCCAGCGGATCAGCAACATCCAGAGATGAAGTTGTCAACAGCCTTGGAGCCGACGGCGTATTTGCGCGTCGATACTTTTATCCACTCGTTAATCAATTTCAGTCTGTTGCTAGAGCGTCTAGAGTCGGTCCGCTTGATCTAACAAATGCTGAAACAGCTGCGGCTAACATCATTTGCCTACCCATTTATCCTGACCTTAATGAAACAGACATCCAGAAAGTGGTGCAGTCGCTGAAAAAAGCCTTGGTTATGTAGTCATACCTATCTTTCCTGACACGATTCATGAAGCTTCTTCTTAAGTCGTTGGTTGAATCAAAGGGTAGCAAATGCTGGTTGGTCAATCGTCAGAGTTTCGGAATGGTATATACGCCGTTTAAACCAGAGGCCCTAGCGGAGGGGGGGGTTATTACGTCTCATTTAGAATCTAAGACGGGTAGAGTCCTAAGACTCAAACGACTGGGTAATCGTCAACGAGAACTCGAGATCAATCTTTGAGCGGAAAAAACAACGAACCTAAAACTAAAAAAATTCACTAAACCTTCTGCATGTGCGGTCGATATACATTTTACTTTGAGAATCTTTAGTGTGGCAAATGGTGCTGGGACGTATCAAGGTCGCTTTAGCGGGAGGAGACGATGGGTAATACAATTTCCGGCAATCCTGCGTTAAATCTGTTAACCGTAGCAGGCACCTCTGCAAGAGGAGCGGAAATGTTATCCTCTGGAAACACATCCGCTAGGCTGACCTTATCAGACCAAGTCGACCTATCAGAGGGTTCGTGGTTAGCGCTTAAAGATAATTCGTCAACAAACATAGATTCTGTAACATTTGTGCAGATTCAAGAAGCAAATCTGGAATTAATCAGCGCCAAAATCACCGACCTACAATCCCTATCTGCATCTTTGGAGACGGCAGACGGAAGTTCGTCTGATTGGGAAGCTTTGAATAGTTCTCTTAACAGACTTGAGTCTGAGTTGTCCCAGCTCATCGGCCTTTCTTCTTTAAGAGCTACAGCCACCGTAAGCATCTCGAGCAGTGATGGCGCATCGGTAACTACGAATCTTGATTTCGCAGAGCCAATTGAAATTATAAATCCCGACGGATCCTCGACAACGATCGCTTCTGTTGAGATTTCGCGAGACGACTTTTTAAATGGTTTCCACTTTGCCGACGGATGTCCAATTTGCAAAGCCGATATGGCCGCTCTAGGGGCTGTATCGTCCGTGGAACCGGAGTTTGACGAGACAGCAACGACAAACTCTAGCAATGGATCTGCATCAACTGGCGCGATCGTAGCGTCGGGGGTCGCACACATCGACCCCCTTCTCAAGCTACGTGCCTGGGATTTCAACGAAGGCGAATCACTGAGCTACTCTTTTTATTTAGGCGATGACGTCGTTCCATACACGGCGTCCTATGCAGAACCATATGAACAACATTCCTTCGAAATACCAGATGCCCAGAAAGCTGAACTCAGAGCGGCATATGACACCTGGTCGAGTTACGCACCATTTGAATTTGAAGAGGTCACCGAATCCGCTGCTGGTTTAGTAGTCGGGGACTTGAGAAATGCTTACATTAGCCGCTACGACAACGACGACTTGGCCGGGACAGCCGCGTTTGCATATTACCCATACACCAGCAGCGTTGGCGGAGACACTTGGTATGTTGACCCCAATGAGGTGTCCACAAACGCTACTTTTGCGGAAGACACATATGGACGAATGACTGCTCTCCACGAAATTGGTCATTCCATCGGACTGAAGCATCCATTTGATGGGGCCAGCGGTACCAATGAAACATTAACTGGGAATGGGCTGGTTGACACCATGCGTGAATCAGTCATGTCCTACACTCGCACAAATTATGTTACGTATTATGAAAGTTCCGGCTCAGTGACATCTAAAAACATTTATTCTAATACTCCAATGATTTATGACATTGCGGCGGTAGAATATCTATACGGGGCTATAACTGATGCAAACCTGGGTGATACGACCTACACATTTGGGGATCTCGATCACCAAAGAATTCAAACGCTTGTTGATTCAGGTGGCACAGATACGATTGATCTTACAAACGCTAGGCATCGAAGCATCATTGATCTGACACCCGGATCGTTGTCCAGTATTGGATATGCAACCGAATCGGAACAGGAAGAATATTGGAATACTCAGGGATACTCATTAGCCGCTGTGCAATCCATTATCACTCCCACCCAACTCTTCCAGGGAAATGACAATGTTGGTATCGCATTCAGTGCAACAATAGAAAACGTAATCGGCAGTAGCGGAAACGATGACATAACCGGGAACTCAGCGGATAATGTATTCACCGGCGGATACGGAAACGACACCCTAGACGGTGGTGATGGTTCAGATACTGCTATTTATTCAGGCTTCTATGCTCAGTATAGCATTGTCGACAATAACGACGGCACACACACAGTAACCGACACTACCAGCGATCGCGATGGCGTTGACACCGTTCAAAATATAGAGACTCTGCGGTTTTCCGACAGAACATATACGTTAGCTGGGGATAACGCAGGTAGCGTTGTAATAAATAGTGGCTTTACCGAAATCCTTACGCTGGGATCATCAAAATTAAACAGCGGAGGATCTTACCTTCGATCAGCTATTGCTGGAAATATGGCCAGATTAAGCGGTTTTGGCAATATTTTAGCTAGCCCACATGGATTTTCCGGACTAGCGCAATTAATGGCATCTCCAGAGAAAAATACAGCAGTAACAGCAGCGTTGGGTTCAGCGAAAATTTCATTTGACAGGCTATCGCAGTCTGTAAATCAGGCCCAAACACAATCCTTGAGTCAACAATTAGATTTGATTTCATCTAACGCTCAAAATGCCGCAGCCATAAATTCGATGACAAACATCCGCTCAGCATTCAGAAACGTCAGTCCTGATTTAGTCAATAATCTCCTTTCTTAAAAAAATCCTAAATACTGGCATAAAAAATGCTTTACTATTTCTAAATTATGGAAATTTGGAAGGTAAACGCGTGTTAAATGGTAAATCGGTCTTGATAACGGGTGGTACTGGATCGTTCGGTAAGCAAATTGCGACCCGAATTTTGTCTGAATATCCTGACGTAAAACGGGTGGTCATATTCTCTCGAGACGAACTCAAACAATTTGAAATGTCATGCCTGCCTCAATTTCATAATAGTCAGAAGATCCGATTCTTCATTGGTGACATCCGCGATTCAGCTAGGATTACGAGAGCTCTTGAGGGCATTGACGTGGTTATACACGCGGCTGCACTCAAGCAGGTTCCGGCAGCAGAATACAATCCTTTCGAATGTATTAAGACGAATGTTATTGGCGCACAGAATTTGATCGAAGCTTGCCTAGATCAAGGTATTGAAAAAGTAGTGGCTCTTTCGACAGACAAAGCTGCTGCTCCGGTAAACTTGTACGGGGCAACTAAACTTTGTTCAGATAAGTTATTCACTGCGGCAAACGGTATTGTTGGTAATCGAGATCTTAAATTTTCAGTGGTCCGCTATGGTAACGTAATGGGATCCAGGGGCTCAGTCATTCCTTTCTTTTTGAGTATGAAGGGGTCTGGGATATTACCGATTACTGATCCGTCAATGACACGCTTTAATATTTCGCTTGATGAAGGCGTCAATATGGTGCTTTGGGCAATCGAGAACATGGAGGGTGGAGAAATTTTTGTTCCAAAAATTCCCAGTTATAGAATTATGGATGTTGCAAATGCGGTGTGTCCAGAGTGTGAAAAACCTGTGGTAGGGATACGGCCTGGCGAAAAACTTCATGAACAGATGATTACAGAAAGTGATAGTTACCACACTGTTGACTTGGGTCCCTATTTTGCAATCCTTCCATCCACATACGAAGAGGAAATAGATGCCTATGCCAAGCGTAACTCTGGCGAACGAGTTCCAGCTGGCGAAGCGTATAGTTCTGATAAGAACCCAGATTTTCTTTCGCTTGTTGATCTGAACTCGTTGATTCTTAAATTACAAAGCACCGCCAATGTCTAATATTCATACATATAGTTGCCAGGACATTTCCGATAGCGATATTGAGGCTGTCGTATCTGTCCTCAGAAGCCCTCACCTGACACAAGGCCCCGCAACTGAAAAGTTTGAAAATGATGTTGCCGCTTTCACTGGTTCAAAATTCTCCGTTGCATTCAACTCCGCTACTTCAGCCTTGCACGCAACACTAAGTTGTTTAAACGTAAAAGAGGGAAGTATTGTTTGGACCACGGCGAATACCTTCGCAGCAACAGCAAATGCAGCCTTATACTGCGGGGCGACAGTTGATTTTGTGGATATCGATCAAAACTCACTAAACATTTCACTGGAAGCGCTTGAAAAGAAACTAATTGCATCAAGGCTCAAGGGATGTCTTCCTGACGTGGTTATACCAGTCCACTTCGCAGGCAACCCCGCTTGCCCTGAAAAACTGTATCAGCTGTCGAAAGACTACAACTTTTTAATCGTAGAAGATGCATCACATGCGTTCGGATCAAAATTTCACTGCGGTATGATCGGCAAATGTGATTATTCAGATGCTTGCATCTTTAGCTTTCATGCTGTGAAGCCAGTAACCGCAGGGGAAGGCGGCGCAGTCACAAGTAACAATGATCTCTTAAGTAAACAACTCAAACTTTTTAGAAGCCACGGTATTACTAGGGAAAGGGATATCCAAAAAAATAATGATCACTTTTCTAAACATTCTTGGTTTTACCAGCAAATTATGCTGGGCTTTAATTATAGAATGTCAGATCTTCACGCTGCGCTGGGTTCTTCTCAAATATTAAGAGCTACCGAGTTTTGTAATAAAAGAAATGAATTGGCCAAACTCTATCAAAAGCAGCTTTCCGGTGAAAAAATAGTGTTTCAACAAATAACATCCAATGCGATTTCTGCATATCACTTAATGACGCTCCAATTTGAGAATGAATCAGCACGGGACGGAGTTAATGAATATTTAATAAAAAACAAAGTGGGGACCAACCTGCACTACATCCCAGTTTACCGGCACCCTTATTACCAATCTTTGAAATTCGCGGATACCTTTTTAGAAAACACCGAGCGGTACTATCGAACTGCCTTGAGCGTCCCTCTTCACACCAAACTAGAAGAAAGAGACGTTATATTTATTGCCAACTTAATCAAAGAGAAACTCACCGATGACTGATTACCAAGCTCTTAATGACAGCTTACTTAGAAATCAAAATATCTACCCGGAAGCATTTCACACAACAGATTTCTGGGAATACGCTGCCAATGAACTGGCTCAATCCTTGCACAAAGATGAAATAAAAAATTTCAGGAACCATCCCAGTTGTCTTTCATTTTTTGTTCCAACTTACGGCGCTCCGGGCAATGGTTTAACCGAACAAATGATTCAATCGATCATCCCCTTATTTACAGACAGTTCTGCAAAACAGCAACAACAAATTGACAATCTATTAAATGGGTATGAGGCGGCGAAAGCAGATCACCGCCTCATTCTAGCCCTCGAAGATGCTTTGAACATAGATGAATTCAAACAATTTACCGAAAGCGCCTGCGGCAACCCAAAAGAGCAGTTCGCCTTCGAAGAAAGAGTAGTATCGCGCGCCAGCCAGAATTATATTCTTGGTCTGTTATTTTATTACCTAAATACCAAAAATTTCAATTTTAAAAATATTGTTGAGATCGGCGGTGGCTTTGGCTCATTAGGTGAGATATTGGGAAAAAGTCACATTCCAATAAAAACCTACATTAACTTTGATATTCCCCCAACCTGTCTATTTGCAGATTATTATCTAAGCAATACGGTTCCATATAAATATACAAAGCTCACTTCTACAACGTGGGAAAGAAATACAGATATAAATAGTCTCGATGGGCTCTACGCGCGACCGAATTACGATGCCCTCAACTTAGAAGGGGAAATTGATCTCGTTGTAAACTATCACAGTTTCCAGGAAATGGAGCCACATGTCGTGAAAGCCTATATTAACAAAATAAATGAGTGGGAAACTAAATACCTACTATTAAGAAATATTCGCGAAGGGAAGCAGCTCAAAACAGTATCTACTGCCGGGGTAGTGACTCCTATAAAAACGGATGACTACTTAACTTGGCTTAAAAATTATGAGCTGATCAATAGCAGCGCTCTCGTTTTTGGCAATATTACCGCAGATAATTTTCATAGTGAGCTGATGCTACTTAAGCGGTGTTAGGTAATAACGGTAACGATTGTGACATTGTAACTAGTTCTGCTTCCTGAGATCCAGGGTACAAAATTTCCAGCACCTTTGGATCCAACCACACAGTTCTGAACCCAAAACGCTGGTTTGCCTTTCTCGCAAAATGGTTCTCCGGCCTAACTGTAACAATCCACAATCCTGTAGCCATAAGGTCATCGATCGCATGCCTCATTGCCTTCATAATTTTTAGTCCTAGCTTTAACCCACCCTCTTGTTGAAAGTGAATTGATGGGAACCAACCAGAGGTGAAATATACCGCTTTATCTAGAGTTACTTTCTTAATCCAAAAATAGCCTTCAATCGAGCCCAATGACTCATCAAATACTTTGAAACGACTTATATTGGGTTCCATCCACCACGCGAGATGGCTTGTCCAAGGAATCTGATGATCAGGATGAGTTGAAGAAGAGCGCGATCGCTCGCTATTCCGAGACTCAAGAAATCCCAACGCATCAGTAGAATTGCAGGGGCCAAATCCTTCCTTCACATAACTATTAACCGTGCTGGGGAAATCTAGGTTGGCAAGGTCTAGCGAACTTGTATTGCCCTGAAAGCATTTGATGATATCTTCTACTGCTCTTTCGGGGCCAAGGCCATCCAGTTTACTGGGCGATTGCTCTAACAACTCAGCGACCTTGTGCATATTTTCGAGAAACAGTCTAACAATCTTATGATTTTCCGACGGATTTTGCACTTCTGAAAAACTCAAGTGAAATAAATGGCCCAGATTAGTCCAAGCATGCCTTGAATCGCGACCGTCATCGTAAACTTCAAACGACAAAGGCAAACTTCCAGCTATTAATGTCTCATAAGTTGTTGTGCCTGCAGGACCTACGACAGCAGAGTAATCACACAACTTCTCGCTTAGAGGGACATCAAAGTTCACTTTCTTAATCAGTCCTTTTCCACCAGATGAGAAACGCATTAGTTCGTCAGGTAATAGCACTTCTGTATTCGCATGCAAAATATCAACAAAGATCGAACCTAACTCTTTGGCTACGCACAAAAACGAACAAAAAAAATCGAGAAACGGCCTATATAGGTCACTACCGCCCGCGTGTAGCAATATTTTCGGTGGAAAAGACGCTTGTACTGATACCTCTCTTCGTTTTGCTCTCGCCAAACAATACCTTTCGCCGCCCAAACGGACGGTCCGCATTCCATCGACATGAGTGGTTTCTTGAAGAGTCAGCCCAGGTCTATGATTTAAAACGACATTCGCGTAATGATCAAATAAGTGGTCATCGATCATCACGACGAAAACTTTATTTCGCAAAACAATTTCAGTTTCTATTTTAAATTGGTAATCATCAATCACTAACACATCGATTCGAGCCAAACGACAAAACGCTAGGATTGAGGCGGTTGTAGGGGTAGGCTCTTCAATCACCTCCGCGCATAATCCTTCCAATAAGCCCAACATTCTCAAATGAGCCACTGTTTCCCGGCTCAAATAAAAACAAGTTTTTATACCGCGCCGTTCAAAGGCATACGCTAGATTCAAGCATCTACTGAAATGACCGAAACCACTGCCGGCCCTTGCATCAAGATGGAACGCGACAGTCAGGCCATCTTCTGTAATAGTTGCGTTCAAAATGGCATACCTGCATCTACACGCAACGCCTGACCGTTTATCGCAGTACCTTCTACTTTCAACAGGAATTCAATAAGGGCTATAACTTCATCAATTTTGATCGCTAGCCCATTATTGCTGCTGTATTCGAGCAAACGCTGCTTCGATGCTTCATCCATTAAGTCGCCCATTTTAGAATGCAGTACCGTAGGACAGACCGCGTTTACTGCTATACCATGCGGCCCTAATTCTTGTGCAAAAATCTTACACGCATGGACCAAGGCAGCCTTGCTACAGCCATATGCTAGATTGCCAGGCTCCGCTATAAGACCCTGGATCGAGGCCAAATGAATAATTTTTCCACATTTTTTACGTAGCATACTTTTCGCTACCATTTGAGTAATCAGCGTAGGCGCAAGAAAATTGATATTCCACGAATCGGTAAGATGCCGCTCTGTTGTCATTAGGCTATGTGCACCTGTCGCTATCCCAGAGCAGGTAATTACTGCATCGATATCTGGAAATCTAGCTCTAGTATCAATGAACGTTTTTTTAATTTCGCTTTGATCACATAAATCCACCGGCAAAACGAGACTTTCGGACCGCAGGTTTAAGTGCTCCCGCACCAAATCCACATTTGCCCTCGGACTCACCCACAAAATTACCTGATGCGTTTTAGCGATAGCCCTAACTAATGAACTCCCAATTTCTCCATTAGCGCCAACGACAATAACCGTCTTATCCATGCCGTTACCCATCTGACGACGTGACAATTGTTATTAGTTTTTCTAGGTTCGGACTTTCCAATTTTCGATCTGTTTCCGCTAGTGGGAGCTCAACGCCATAAATGTACCTATAAACTCGGGGATCACTTAAATAGTTAGAAAAAATCCAAGTAATGAACTCCATTCTAGATTCAACTGGCACACAAGCTCTAACCTGCCGAACAAACTCTTTAGAAAAGTTCTCGTCAGTATCATTTGTTTTATCTCGCGCTAGTTTGTGCGCTAATTGATTAAGGATCTCAAAATTCTTGCCACGCTCGACACTCGAGAAAACTTGTGCTCCGGAAGGTGCTTCTGACGTTTCTGGGAAACATCGATTTAGGAGATCCGCTAATGGCCCATCAACCACTACAAAACTCCAGCGCTATTTTTCTAGCTACAGCCTGTATGGTCGCGGCGGGGTTAACACCTGCGGAGGTTGGAAATACGCCACCATCAATAGCAAAAAGGCCGGGAACATCGTGAAACTCTCCGTTTGGCGCGACTACCGATGTCAAAGGGTCATTACCCATGCGCGTAGTTCCCGTCAGATGCCAGCCAGCGAATTTGACCGGCCCATCGCCACGAATATCGCTTGCGCCAGCACTTTGTAGAATTATTTTAGCTTTAGCTATTCCATGAGACATCATGGCTCGTGTATTTTCCGAAATCTCGTATCGGATTTTTAACTTGGGTAACCCATCCTTATCTTTTTTACGATCGGTAACCACAACTACCATATTTTCTTGCGCAGGCAAATCTTCGCAAATTACGGCCACCCCAACAGTTGAGTGCAATCGAAGTTTTACTTCTTCTAAAAAATTAGCGCCGAAATCAAGTTTGCGTCTGATTAGCGCTTTGGCTGAAAGCTCAACCGGGCCGCTATTTTTCAGGAACTGCAATGAATACCCTCGTTTAAACTCTCGATCGGCATCTGTCTCATAAAATTCGTGGCTAGCAATCCAACTACCTTGTGGTCCAATGTGGCTATCACAGTCAACTTCCGCTAGTACTCCCTCCACATAGCCAAGAGGGTGTATCATAAAATTCCTTCCAACTTGATCCGACGAATTACCCAAATAGTCGCCGTTATCGGTGGACCCACTCAAAACTCTCAGTGACCCGAGCGCATTAGCTGCCAGCATGACCGCTCGAGAGTAAATCTTAAATGTTTTGCCTTGCTCGTCTCGGCACACTACGCCCGCTGCCGCTCCTTTATTACTGCGAATAACCGATAGAGCTGTCGTATTTACAATTAATTTTAACCCCTTTGAAAGCGCATCCGCCAAAAAAGTAACATCTGCTGACCCTTTCGCTCCAATAGGACAACCAGTATTACATTGCCCGATGTTCTTACACACGCTTCTAGTTGGATCATTTGAAAAAACAGTTTTAATGGCCGAATATGAAGGCCACCAGTGCCAGCCCAAATCATTCAGAGTATTAGCTAATGTTTCACCAGCTACGCCAAGCGGCACTGGTGTCGCCAGATGGCTCATCATATCCGGATACGCAGGATCACCACACAAACCAGCCACCCCAAGAAACTTCTCATTAGCCAAATAAAAAGGCGCAAGCTGATCGTAATCAAAGGGCCAGTCAACTCCCACACCATCGAGGCTCATAGTCCTAAAATCACTGGGATGGAACCTAGGGTAATGTCCTGAGAAGAAAACCGTGGAGCCACCTACTCCATTGAAATTCGCAACATCAATAGGGCTGTCCGAAGTGTCAATGAAATAGTCGGCCATACTATTTCTAAGGTTAGGATTGAGTGATGGTTTTAACGACTCCCAATCAAAATGATCAGTCGGAAATTGTCCAAGCCAATATCCACCCTTTTCAACGCAGACTACGGAATAGCCATTATCAACCAAAACCTGGCAGGCAACAGAGCCAGAAGCTCCACTTCCTATCACTACTACATCGCACTCTAAGTCCTGCGGTTTTTCCTCTCGTCTTGGCATAGATCATTTTCTCGGAAGATAGGAATCTAATATTTCAGGAATCGCGATAACCATTTTAGCCTCGCAAGCTAATTCACCTCCGACCAGTATTTTCCCAGAGCCCTTGCAAATTCCCCGTTTCCACGATTCGACTTGCGTATGGATATCTAATCGCATACCAGGAATTAGCTCCTTTTTAAACTTTACACGGTGCTCTAATGCATGAGTTACCATCCCGGCTAAACCTTCTGTGGTAGTCACTGCAACCGTAAGCATTTGAGCCATAGCCTCGAGCTGTAGCGCTCCTGGCAGATTTGGAGCGCCATCAAAATGCACAGGAAAATACCATTCATTCCAAGTGAGGTTTTTAAACCCGTTTGCAAATTTTCCTGGCTCATAATCAGTAACGCTATCTATCATCAAAAATGGATATCGATTTGGTTGAAATTTCAATAGTTCAACCGGACTTAAACTGGACATCTTTATTACTCCACTATCTTGGACAGTTGATAAATTGCGTTCCTGCCGTCCCAGATCAGGCTATATGCCAACGCTTGTCCAACGGTTACAACTCGGTCTCCCACACCCTTGCTTTGAAGCATATGCCTGACTGCCGACTGATCCAGACCAAATACCGATACGGTTTGAAGTTTTGGCCCAAGAACGCCTGTGCACCTTTGCATTTGGCTGAGATCGGTTACTCCTGCTTCTAAAAAGAGACCCAATTTCGGCCTACGTTCAGCCAAATCGATTAAACTCAGGTCATTTGCCCAAAGAAAATTGACATTACTATACCAATTTGAATTGCTCTGGATTCCTTGCATTCTGCTTCCAAGATACGCCAAGTCGACCGACCGAGTAAGCTTTGTCGCCACATCCATAGTTTTATTTTTTTCTTCAACAAATCGCTCAAACTCTGGCCAGAATCTCTTGCGAGCCGTTTCAATTTCTTCCAAAGACCCAATCCACGTGATTAACGATGGAGAAGAGCAAGCATTTTGATCAACCAGTAGTGTGTCGTTATAAAAATTCCCGACCAATGCCCAAATCTCACGTTCTTGCGCTTCGCTTACAGATGTTGCGGACATAATCGCTATTGAGTATCTGTCGGGAAATTCCCAAGACACTGCTGCGGGCTTGCGCGCCAACTGCCGAATGCTCAAGATCGTTTGATCGCCACCCCAAACCAGCAAACCGTCAGCTCTAGCCACAAAAGATGAAATATTTGGATCTGAACGTGAAAAATCGCAAAACCAATTGGATTCCAAAAAATGGGTGTGCTTTGCTACACAAAACCAAGCGTCTATAAATATCTTGGCCTGGGCAAATTTATCTACTGGGGCTTTAACGATATTTGTATTTCCTGATAAAAATCCAAAAAGAAAAGACATCGCAAAGTTCATCGGGACGTTTGACGGGGTAATATGAAAGAGAGTCCCAAGACCCCGCATGTTCGCAAGATCTTGTTCAGAAACAATCTCTGAAATGAGCCGTTCTAAATTCGACTTGCGACAAAAAAATGCAAAGCTAATTAGATCCGGATAATTTTTTGCTTCAGAATTTTTTAATAAAAACCTGCTCAAGTCGTCTAAAAGCTCAATTGCATTGTCTCCGCAACTTAGAGAACACTCGCCCCAAGCCGCAAACTCACCTTCCGCCGGCAATGAATCGACTGTTTCAGACCGCATCGCTACACCCGCGCACGGCTACGCTCTTTATACGCCCCAAGACCTCAAAACGGGGGAGATCCGAACCACAATCACACCGACCCAACCAGCTTCTACCCAGATCTTCTGTGAGGAGTGAATGTCCTGGATAACTTCTTGGCAACACTGAATTAACCTGAATTAACCCGACTTCTCCATTAATCAGACAATCTAAATTGTTCGGATCCCGGATAATTACTGATCCATATTCCGTGTTGTGGAAATATCCGGCAGTGCATTCAAAATATATCGATCCAGCCTGCTCAATCATTCCATAATAATCGATGACCCTCGTATTTGGACCAAAAACTCTTACCGCCAAAGCCTGAAACTGCTCTTTGGAAACGCCCGTTCCCTCAAGTTTTTTCCATCCACCGCCGTGTATTACAGTCACGCTCAATTCATCAGGGAAATTCAAGTCCAAACTATCTAGCTCACGGAGAATGCCCCACATTACCCAAGTAAAACCGAATGCGAAGAATTTCTTTAACGTCGAGCAATATTCAACGGCAGATTGATCAATTATGCCTGACCGATCCAACACATAATTCGATTGACTTGAGAATAATTTGAAACCATTAATCCCAGCCGCTCTAGCACTAAATGATTTTTTAGGGTCATGTACTGAAGCATCGTCCATAATTAACATTGGCATTCGCTCCGCGCCCAAAACCCGCTTCCCTAAATTGATTAATGCTTTTTGCTGAATAATCCCATTTGATCGACTTAAAAAAATTCTCGAGCGCGGTCCGGTAGTTCCGGAAGAAACCATTACCTTTAGTTCTTGTTCGTTGGTGTCACTTTTGAGGTCATATTCTTTAAAAAATCGGACCGGCAGAGGTGGGATTTCATCAATCCCCCTGGGCTCGGTCCATGATGGATAAATCGCTCCAAGTATATGCGAAAAATCACTACAATGATCCAAATGAAAAGCGTGCAGATCCAGCAGGTCTTGAGGATCCAAAATCCCATGGCTTTCAATCATGCAATTCTCTCTTTGAGCGTTTCAGTTAAAGCCTTGTAGTCTCGTTTTCCGTTTGCGTTAGTGGGGAAGTTTTTAATTTTCATAACACGGAATTTTACAGCCCTCGAGACACAGCTCCCCAACGCCTCTTTGACCGCGCCCACGTCGCCCTCGACGATCACCACTGTCAACTGCTCATCCATTTCGATTACCATGCCTTCAATCGAATGCTCCGACAAAATAGTTTCCAAGTGATCTAGGTTCAAGCGGACTCCTTGTTGTTTAGAAATACGCTTAATCCGCCCAGTTACATAAAGAAATCCATCCTGATCCAAGTATCCAAGGTCACCTGTGTGGAGGCACCCTCTAAACTCATCGTCTTTATCGAGGTCTGAACGCTCTGTTGCATATCCCAGCGCAACATTTAGGCCGCGATACACTATTTCTCCATCCTCATCGATCCCTCTCGGATCAATGCTAAATGAACCGCCAGGGATTGGAATACCGGCCGACCCTAGTTTTTGCCTAGCTTTTTCTGGAGGTACATAGCTCATACGCGGCGACGCCTCAGTTGCACCGTACATCGAGAAAAACGAAAAACCTAATCGAAGTGATAAATCCAAATACTCTTCAGTCCTCAAATTACTCAGTCGCCCGCCAGCCACCGTCAAAACTCTAAGGGTAGTTGGTACTAGTTGATCAAAACCGAGTTTCGACAAGTTGTTCAGCATCGAAGGTACCGCAGACAAAACTGTCACCTTATCAACCGCCAATTGCTTCCAATATTTTTTGTCTAGCAAGCTGAATTGGCCAACTGACAGAGCAGCATGACAATAGATTGCCGCATGCAAGACAGACAGTCCGTATGAATAGTAGAGTGGTAATGATGTTGCAAGAACGTCTTTGGAAGACAAACCTAGATATTCAACGATCGACGACGATACTTCGTTGATGTTCAGATGCGACACACGAATCGCCTTCATATCACCAGTTGACCCCGAAGTCGCCAACAACAAAGCACAATTTTTCGAAAGCGGAACGCTTGTTTCCAGACAGTCTTGAGCCTTTATTGTTACAGAACCGATTTGGCACCTCACCTGCCCAGGGAAATCAAGCATCGTCTGTTCGTTACCGGCAATAAGTTCACAACCATAGGCTTTTGAATAATTGGAAACCGCAGCTTGACTCAAATCTGGTGGCAAAGGGACTGGAATGCAGCCCGCACGCATCAGTGCGATGTAAGTGAGTACGCTTCCGACATCATTTTGAAAAAAAAACAAGCAAAGTCTACCATCGCAGTCGCTTAGGGAATCCACGATATCGTCGATTCGGCTAGACGCCTCGCCGTAGGTCATTGGCTCGCCATCAGGCTGATAGATAAAGATTTTTTCACCGGCCATGATGAACGACTTTGCATCGAACATTAGACGTCAATTCCGTATTTTTTTAGTGTAACCATTCCTGTCTGGTATGAACCAAACTCAATCACATCATCCATATCTAGAGAAATATCAAAAGCATCCTCTAGTTCGGCCATCAGAGACATATGGCCGACTGAATCCCAAGCGGGGATACTCTGATACTCGAGAGCTTGACCGAGTTCACTCGAGCTTAATTCGAAAACATCGCAGAAAATTGCGTCGTATTTCTCTCTGTTAGTCATTTCTATACTCCTTTTTCATTGGTGAAACTTTTAATTTTAGCTACGATACTGTCGGCATTTAGTCCAAGTTGTTCCAAAACATAAGGTCTTTCCCCAGGAGAAACCCAAGAGTCATCTACCCCGATACCTCGCAGACGCCCTGAAAAATCATTAGAGGCTTTTACTTGAGAAATAATCGAGAACAGGCCTCCGTTGAGAAAATGCTCTTCAACAGAGACTACCAGTGAATATTTGCTAAATATCCGCCCGACGCCTTCAGCATCAAATGGTTTAATGGTATGGCAATCAAAGACATCGATTCCGACACCTTGTTCAGACAACTTATCACTAGCCTCCAAACACTCCGATAAAATTGCGCCACATCCAATAACAGCAATATTCGCGTGCGGACAAGACTTCAAGAGATGTAATTTTCCAACTTCCAAATCATAGTCTTGGTCATACACATTGCTGCTACCTGCCTCACCAGTCAGACGAATATAAACGGGCCCGTCGATCTCTGCCGCCGCTAATACAACTTTACCGACAGATGCCGCATCGGCGGGACATAAAATCGTCATATTTGGCAAGGCATTCATGATCGAGTAATCCTCGAGTCCATAGTGAGTATTCCCCAGAAAGCCCAAACTAAATCCACTTCCGAGACCTACCAGTTTTACAGGCTCACGCATATAACTGAGATTGACGCGCACGTGTTCAGAGGCCCGCATCGATATAAAAGGCGCAAATGAAGATGCAAAAATAACCGCTCCCTCTCTGGCCATTCCTGCGGCAACCGCTACCATCGACTGCTCCGCAATACCAACGTTATAAAATCTTTCAGGGAATTCTTTTCTTAACCGCTCCAAACCAGACGAACGACCGAGATCTGCGGACATTGTTAGAAACTCATAGCCGTCTCTAACAAAGTTATACATCATTGATCCATACGCAGCACGCGGTCCCATCCTGGACATTGATTTTGCAATTTTTGAATCAATTTCAAATTTCATGATTGAACCGACAACAATTGTCGCTCAGTCAAGCGGTTGTGATGCCAATCATTGTTTGATTCCATAAAATCTACGCCCTTACCTTTGATCGTATTACAAATGATAACCCTAGGCCTATTTTTGCGATTTGGGCAAGCCAATTGAGTGGCCAACTGCTCAAAATTATGCCCATCCACAGTGGATACTGACGCACCAAAGCCTTCGCATATCTCATTTAACTTGAGATCTCCTGATACCGATAAGGAATCACCATCGTTTTGATACCCATTTTTGTCGATCAACATCGTTAAATTGGAGAGATTAAACTTACAAGCGATAGATAGAGATTCCCAAACTGCACCTTCATTACACTCACCGTCGCCGCAGATAACAAAAACACGAGGGGAACTACTCCTCTTCAGAAGAGCCATAGCTAATCCAACCGCAAAAGGGAGACCTTGTCCTAAACTTCCACTCGACGTTTCAACACCAAACTCCATGTTTTTCACTGGATGTGCGGTGAATGGGCTTCCATTTGTCTGAAAAGAATAGGCTGTCGGTTGGTTCACATAACCTGAAACATAAAGTGCTGCCAAATATCCCAACACACCATGGCCTTTGCTCAAAATGAATCGATCTCGGTCGACCCACGACGGATTTTTAGGGTCGTGATTCATCACCCTGAAAAATAAAGTACTTAATATCTCAACCATTGATAAAGCACCTCCGAAATGAGCACTCTTCCCGCATGCAAACCCGATAGAAAGAATCTCTTTCCGAATTTCTTTAGCGCGGTTTTCCAACTCGACGAAATCGTTCACCTTATTACTCTCCCATACTTACGATGACTCGCGGCCTATCTTCTTTGCTAGCTGCCTCCAGCAGATAGTCTTTTAGATCTGTGAACCGAACCACCGACCAAGACATCCATTCCCTCCAAAGGTGTTCATTCTTAAAAATAAATTGCCACAGGCTCGCTTTTAATGTGTCGTCGAGAATCTCCAAATTAATACCTTGCAAGCAAATACCTCTCAAAAAAAACGGAGCCAAGGAGAACCTATCAACGCTGTTACCTAGGATATTACCAACGGAAAATAGAATCCCTCCATTCCCAAGTAACCCTATACTGTTCAATAACGATCCCCCACCCAAAAAATTGATGACGGCGTCGTGTTCGCCTTCCCTTCTCAGAATACTTAGAGGCTGTGTCGCAAAAAACTCCTCTAATGAGATGTTCGTAAATCCATTGATGCCTAATAACGATTTTTGCTCATCACGGCTCACCAAAGTGACTCGGTAGTTCAATGCCAATAGGAAAATTACAGTTAAAAAACTAGCGCCCTTGACACCACCAACAATTAAAATTGAATTTAACGGAACAACGTTATCGCGCTCTATAATTTGACGCACTATCTCAGCAGCAGTAAGCCCTGCTGTTCCGTAGGCTGCGCATGCCTCAAGTGAAAATCCATCAGGGATTATTGTTAGCTGACTTTCGGGGATCTCACAATGTTTGGCCCAACCACCATCACGATTAACGCCCAGATCGAATCCTGCGGATACAAAATTTTCATCTTTTAAACTCCCCACCACATCGATCCCTGGCACTATAGATTTGTGACGAGAGACGTGAGCAGCGCCACTAACTAATAATCGATCTTTGTAGTTTATCGAGGAGTATTTGACGGTAACTACTTCATTGTCGATCAGCTCAAACTCTTTATAATTGAGCTCCCGAGTTTTAGCGGAAGTTCGATCACTAAAGAGTCCAACTGTCTTCATATCAAGCAACAGAATACATATAAGTAGAACGGCCTATAATTTCGGCTGATTGATCATAAACGATGCTCGAAATCACTGCTCCACTGCCCAAGTTACGGTAAGAATCTACTTCTATAGTCAGAGATTCCAGGCTAAAAGCGGGCGCCAGAGCGCGATACCGGAGATCCCCGATAATTGGAGTAGACTTAGCACAATCGCGATGCCTGACCACGAACGCCGAAAATTGAAGCGAAAATTCAACAATCAAAGAGGCCGGTATAATTTTACGATGAATAAAATGTGACTGTAGCGGCAAGCTTTCTGGATCTCTGGATATTCCGCTATACTTTATTTTCTCGGAACAAGCAATAGTTGACAACAAAAGAAATTGTGGTCCGATATCTAAGTAAGCTGAAATATCCTCCGTGCACCACTCTTCCGTGCAGCAATTTTTATTTACCACTTTATTGAATCCGTCTTAAGTCGCGCCCCGGCGCTTAACTTATGAAGAGCTTTTTTTCCCAATACCTCCGCGTAATGCTTCGGGTGGAGGCCGTAAGTTGGCCTGATACATCTGATGTTATTTGCGGTTAGCTCTTCTCCTGGCTCTATATCTTTTACGACGTAAAGCGATCTTCTTCCATTTAACCCCACGGCAGACGACTCGGATATTCGATAATCAATTGTTCCTAAGCAAGCTTCCACATTTCGAATTGACTCAACGTACTGCCGGAACTCATTAGCATTTGCAGAAAAGAAACTGTCTACTGTTGGTGTATCTGAATCGTCAACGTCGATATGTTTTTCGATAACGTGAGCCCCACTTGCCACTGCAGTCATCGCGGCGACCGATCCCAAGGTGTGATCAGAAAACCCAATTAGCGTCTTGTAGCGCTTTCCCATATCAATCATTGTACGCAATTTGCACTCAGATAAAGGCGCCGGGTATGCCGAAGTACATTGTAATAAAATCAGGTCGCTGGCGCCGGCCTCTCTGAGTGTTGATATCGCCAAATCGATGTCTGGCTGTTCAGCTAGTCCTGTGGATACAATGATAGGCAACCGAGTTCTAGCTACCTTTTCCAGCAAGGGGATATGGGTAATTTCGGGAGATGCGATTTTCATAGCGGAAACCCCCAGATCCATAAGAAAATCTACTGCTGATTCATCGAATGGGCTAGAAAAGTAATCCAAGCCCAATTTTTTGGCTTTGTGAAAAATCTCCTCATGCCACTCCCATGGGGTGTGAGCCTTGTTGTAGAGTTCCCATAAATTTACATGGTCAACCCATGGTGACTCGTCTGGAATTAAGAAGTCTCTTGACGATCCGTTAAAAGTAATCGTGTCCGCAGTATACGTCTGCAGCTTGATAGCATTTGCGCCGGAGGCTTTTGCTGCCTCCACAATTTTAAGCGCCCGATTTAGATCTCCACCATGATTTCCAGACATTTCAGCGATAATGTATGCAGTCGCACCATCACCCACCACTTGCGACCCAATCCTCATCAAAAACTCCACTGCAAAAAAGGTTTATCCTTATTAGCCCGAATTAATTGTGACTTAGCAACTTCTAAATCTTCTATCGTGTCAATATCTGCGACTCGGCTTCGGTCTAATTTACAAATTCGCGCTTTAGCATTTGGCAATTCCCTACCCAATTTGATCGATCCTGACCTAAAAAAATAGAACTGCCCAGCATCATGCATCGCCTCCTGTAAATCTTGACTGCGCGCGGAATGGAACTCGGGATGGAACATAGATACATAGCCCGACTCGTCCTCAAAAATAGCTCGTTGAATTGGAAAAGCAAAAGAAGTCGCGGAAAATACAACGTCGCACAATTCATTCTCTCGAAGCGTTTGGTATGACCTCAAAACATCAGCGCAATCAATCATTACAGCTGTTGGATAAACTACTAGAACGTAAGTTACCTTGCGAACATGGTTTTCATACCAATTCAGTGCGTGGTGAATAACCGGTAGCGTTGCGGTGAAATCGTCAGACAAGCTCTTCGGGCGTAAAAATGGTACCGACAAGCCCTTATCCTCAACCAGTTCCTTAATCTCTGCATCATCTGTGGAAACAATTAGCTGATCAGGGTGAACAATCTTAGCGAGCTCCATTAGCGGCCAACAAATCATTGGCTGGCCACAAACGTCAACAATGTTTTTACGGGGAATACGCTTGCTACCGCCTCTTGCCGGGACAACTACTAGTACATCATCAGCGAAACTCGGGGCAACTAGTGAATCAGCCATTGCGTTTAACCTATAGCCTTAATTCTATCGTTAAAACCAATTAAACATTTTTCTAAAAGTTTACATATGCGGGCAACCATGGAGGCCTTCGACATATTCGGCTTATGCTTGATTTGAAGAATAGTTCCAAACCATGGCGGATGCTCGTAACCCAGATTTACCCAACTATTTTCGGTGCTCCAAGTTATGCACTGAGCACCGAAGAGACCAGCTAACTGTGCCACAATCGTCGGAGCGGAAACCACCACATCACAAGCACCGCAATACTTACCGTTGGTGACTAAGTCATTGAAAAGATCTTCTTTAGGTATAAACACGTTTGGATATTTTTCCAGTGTTTCACGCTCTGAATCTTGGAACTTATATTGTACGATCACAAATCCTACAGAAGTTGGTAACGACTTAATAATCGACTCACAGAGGTTGACATTCATGTAACCTGATACGCGCTCGCCATCGATAGCACTGCTCCGCCACGACAACCCTATTCTCAGAGGAAATTGATCATAAAATTCGCCTAGAAGGGCCTTTTTCTCTGGTTCAGATAGTCGAAGCTTCCGGCGAGACATGTGGTTAATCATGTCGACAGAATGCATTAAGTAACGACAGACGGTCGCCATAGGAACATGGAAGTCAAATTCAGCCTCCAGTTGTTCATCAATGACTTTATCATTTTTCCAATCGGATATTTCGCAATCGGGATACCACAGCTGAAACAGCGGGACCGCCTTTGCTTGAACCTCAATCCGAATCTTCCTCGGGCTCTGCTTTAGCAGTTCAGCGATCGCAACACCAAACATAATCTGGTCGCCGAGTCCTTGTTCGGCACTAATTATCAGCGACTTACCATGAAGGTTTTGCCCCTCCCACTTCCGAAGACTCAAATCGCGCTTAGGACTCGGAAAATCTGCCCAGTTCCATCGCTTATCGTAATCTTTCCATCCACCTTCGAGGTCTCCATATCCAAGCCTAATAAGGCCTCGGTTCCATAACCAAATTTTGTTATCAGGCTGTCGGGATGCAGAATCCGACAGAGACTTTGTAGCCTCATCAAATCTACCTTGGGCCAACAACAAATTGGGCTCAACCAGGGCAAGGTACGGATCCCAGCTCTTTACAAATTGCTTTATTCGATTCCACTCCCGTAAAGCGTCATCAACACGTCCATCAGCAACTAATGAATTTATAATGTTGTACGACAATTGAGCGCTTGCATTTAGGGATGGATCTTGTTCAAGTAATTCACCCCAAGCTTCAATCATAGTCTCGGAATCGCGCATGTGCGATAGGGCGATAACCCGGTGCATTTTGTATTGGACTGAAGTCGGGTCATGCTGAAGGAGACGCTCGGCAACCTCCAACGCTCTGGTGTAGAGCTTTTGCTGAACATAGGCTTCGACCATAACTTCGGGAGCCAGCGTATTGTGTTCGTCGAATCCGATTGCCATATTGAGGATCTGAAGTGCATCACTAGCCTTTCTTAATGCTAACTTTAATCTAGCAAGACTAATCAAGTTATCGTATCCGACCTCCTCTAGTGTCTTCGAACGCACTAACTCATCAAAAATTGGCTCAGCTTCTTGATATTTTTTTTCTTCCAACAACTTAGCTAAGCGTTGCTCTACAGTAATTTTCGACCTTACATGCTTCGCTCTCTTTGGAGTTGGTTTCGCCTTTCTTGATTTCGTCACTTTAATTTCCTCAAAAAAATGGGGGCATATGCCCCCATTTAGACGCTGACTTCAGATTATCCCAATAAACTTAGAACATTCTGTGGCGCCGCGTTTGCTTGGGCAAGCATGGCCGTACCCGCTTGCTGCAAGATCTGTGCCCGAGCAAGGTTTGCCGATTCTAACGCGAAGTCCGCATCCTGGATTCGCGACTTAGCTGCTTCGGTATTCTCCACAACATTCGCAAGGTTAGAGATCGTGTGACCCATACGATTTTCTAACGCACCCAATGCCGCGCGCTCGATTCCTATTTGCAGAATAGCGTTATCAAGCACACTCAGAGCAGATTCCGCACCATCCGTGGTTGCTACTGACAACCCTGAGACAACAGCACCTGCACCCATTGAAGCTTCAAGGTGGTCATAGTCAGCAGCGCCGACATTCATCTCCAATAACCCATGCTCAGCGACCAATGCACTTGAACCAAGATCGATGCTAATCGGTGAATCATTCAGTGACGACAATTGCAGTGCACCGAAGTTGGTCGTGCTAGCACTGAAGGCCCTAAATCCATCGGTCGGAAGGGTAACGGAGAACCGGATCGCGGCTGAGCCGGCTGAAAGCCCGGTTTTAAACATCAACAGTCCAGAACCCGCAGCGTTTAGTGAGCGAGCAGAGAAGAAGAACCCAACAGACTGCCCAGCATATCCAACACGATCCTGGATATCAGCAAACATCAAATCGCGGAAACCTTTGGCAACGTCAGCTTTTGTGTCTCCACTCTGAACGGTGTACGTGTACGTTACCCCAGCACCAGCAGTGATATGGGAACTACCGCCCCCGTTTGAGTTCGCTATATATCCACCAGACTCAAAGTGCAAAGTAATTTGAAGCCCAGCTGTATGATTTAAATCAGCGAACGAAATAGTGCGGTTAGTCCCTTTCGTGAGGGACTCATGATTCTTCGACGCAACAAGTGTTTCAAAATCATCATTGAGATCATAGTCAAACCCGTCAATCGTGACCTGCTGCACGTTTTTGCCCACCAGTGTCACGTTTTGACCGTTAATGGATGCCGTAACACCAGTTGCTGACGTAGCTGCATTAATGTTCGTCACTGTTGCTGCCAGACTTGTTCCATAAGTAATTTGAGTTCCATTGATCTCAAACGTCATATCCGCAATGAACGTAGTGTTTGAAAAATCGAATGTCTTTTCAAAGTATGCGGATGCAATTACCCCTGTTTCAGACTGAAACGCATTAATGAGGTCGAGTTTGCCTTGGAAGGAATCGGAATTTGACGCCAGTGTTTCTTCCCAGATCTCAACACCATTGACGGTAAGATCGCCTTTAGCGATTTCACCCGCAACACCGCCCGATGTTAACGCCAGACCTGTTACGGTATATGGCTGACCTTCAGGATTTTCTGTGATCTCACGGAAACCGACAGCTGCTAGGTCTGCGAGAGAACCAGGTGCTGTCAACCCTGTATTACCTCGAGTTATCGTGATGTCGTTACCATCTGTCGATTCTAGCTGCAGAAAACCGTTAAAAACGTTAGCCGAATAGGTTGCCGATCCCAGACTAGATGTCAAGCCGGCTGCAGTCTCAACTGTAAAACCAGTGCCACCGTCAGCCGCATTATTCGTACCGGACATATCTACAATAGAAATCGTTGCACCTGTCGAATTGGCAAGAACTAATCGCCCCGAACTATCAGCACCCGCTTGCACCGATCCACCAGCTGCTAAGTTGATGTTAGAAACAAGCTCTTCCATCGAATTTGATGCGCCGATAATAAATTCGCCCGCGGGAGTATTTCCAACAGCTCCGATTTTGATCGAAACCGTCGACGCTGCAACGATACCTGTACCTACGTTACTAGCAACAACGCGGTTGAACGCAGATGCTTGAACACCAGCATCAGCATTATTCACGAGATCTACGAAGTCAGCGATGTTATTACTTGTGGTTCCGATACCATCATTGTCCGTCGAAGCACCATTGTATCCTCCAAGTGCCACACCGTTGATTTCGATGTCACCTGAATGAATCGCGGTCGATGTCGTTAGCGAATTACGGCCACTCACAAGAACGTTTGCGCCTGAATTCGAACCAGCGGTTGATCCTCCAATTCCTAGCGACGCAGTCGAAACGTCTCCAATACCCAGGTCAAGCGTGTCACCAACTTCGTAGCCAATTTGAATAGACGCTTCGTACGAGCCATCAAGCAGTTTTACACCGTTGAACGTTGTTGAGTCCGCAATCCGATTAATCTCATCTTTTAGCTGTTGAACTTCCTGATCGAGTGAAGCACGATCCACTGCATTGTTTGCTCCAGACGTTGCCTGAACCGCCAGCTCCCGCATACGCTGGAGCATTTCTGTTACTTCCTGCATGGCACCTTCTGCGCTCTGCACGACTGAAATGCCGTCATTTGCATTACGGATAGCCATATTCAAACCGCGAGTTTGAGAATCCATGCGCGTCGCAATTGCAAGCCCAGCCGCGTCATCAGCTGCCGAGTTAATACGTTTGCCTGACGAGAGACGCTCCATCGCAGTCTCCATCTCCTGTCGCGACTCCATCAAATAGCGCTGGGAAGCGATTGACGGAACATTTGTGTTTACTACGAGTGCCATTTTGAGCCTCTCTTTCTTTTTTCACCAATTTCGAGATGATTCCGGCGTTTGTTTACCGGGCCTGAGGAGAATATCGACCTTTTACGGCAAATCTTTAGTGCTTATTGGCAAGTAACTGCCGCGTACGGCAAAAAGTAACGAGGAATGCGGCAATCACTGGCGCATTATGCTCGACAATTGCGAAGACTTCGCTTTTTGAAAGGTTTTATCGGGGGAGGTGAATTCATGAAACGCAACCATACGTCAATCAGTGTTTGTTAGGTGACACGCCTATGCCGACTTGGGATATCGCACTCAGCGACGTTAAAGCCAAAAATTATGTCAAGATCTGTTGTTTTGACTCTCAAGAAACGACATCTATTGTTGAGCATGATTCAAAAAAATGGAGCAGGCGTTAGTGCCTAGAAAGGTTCTGCAGAACACTAAAAAAGGATGTCCGGTCCCAACTAGATTGTCGTGGCTGCGACTAATTAGTACCATGAACATAATACTGAAATAGCGGTAAAAATTAATATAGTGTAGACAAATTAAAAACTGGAAATACAAGCCGTTAAGATTTATCCAGGCTTAATTCTCATTAACGTTATTTGGGATCGTTTAGCATTGTAGATCTTGACGGTGATTACTCAACCATATGGCTGGTCATTGATGTTGTTACGAGCTGGCTAGTCTGACGATGCTCAATGATGAGAACTTTATTTAGAGGCGACCCATTGCCAAGCACTAAATCCGGGATCGATTATTTTATTGATGACTACAAAGATGAAGCAAAAATGCTGAAATAAACGTCGCTTTATCCCCCACTCCGAAAAACAAAACGAAGGATATCGATGAGTCCTGATCCAAAAATCTATTTGATAGGTCGAAACAGTTAAGACCAATCATCGAAAAGGATGCCGCGCATGTAGTGAATGTTGTGTGCCGCTCGAACAACTTCCTCTGAAGGTAACTGACGAATCATCTCGCCAGAATTCTCATCAATGACAGTAACCACCGGTCTGTCCAAAACTTCATCAATCTGAAACCTCAACGACTGGGAACGAGCGGGCATAGCCTCCCTGATCTGTTCGACTAACTCCGCTAGCTTTTCAGGGCTTACCGAGTCAGAGGCAAGTTTTAAGGCGGAGTACGCCTTATCGCTAAGCTCTTGCCTAGCCTCCACAGGATTTGGCGCCTCAGGGCTAGATACCTCTAGAGGCTCTTTCGGACGTGAAAACACGAGCGAGTCTTTAACCGCTCTATCTATGCCGCCCGCTCCTGTCGTATTAACTTCACCCATACCGCTCACCCAAAAAAGAGTTCAAGTTTTGTATCGGATTATGGGCATAAAACTTTAGAAAAAAAATCAAATTAGTCTTTGTTGGTAAACGGAAGGCCTTGTAGCGCCGTCGTCAGATATTCTCGAGTACTATTCATTTGGTCAATGGCTTGTTCCATAACGGTAAACTGGGCGAGGTACCGCGCATAGATTTGGTCCATTTTACGGTCTAGGTCCTGGAGGTCTTCGGCATAGTCAGCAACACGGGCCTCAAGATTGTTGGTCCGCGACAGCACCGGACCGTCAGATGCCATAAGTGTCGCAAGAGTATTAATTGCATCTCCGGCGATACCTCGTGCCGCATCGCCAATATTTGATTGATTATCTGTATCTGCAGAAAGCATCGTCACGATATCGTCAAAATGATCGACCAAAGAAACGTCCAGCCTATCCTCGTCGATTTCTAATTTTCCATATCGATTGAACGCCACACCAATCTCTGACAAATACGAAACATTTTCACCAGGCGTTGTCGAAGGATCAGAAAAAAAGCTCTTAACTCTGCGAAAAATCGTGTCAAATAAGCTATCCGAAGACAGGGATCCGCCCATATCTTCCTCTGAGTCGGGATCCGAGAGCTTATCAAATTGGTCGTAAACTGCGTTATATACATCAACAAGCTCTTGAATGTTTTCCTTAACTCCATCGGTCGATCTTGTAACAGTAATGGAACCGGTTGCGACAGACTCACCTAGTAAATTCAGCGTGATCCCGTCAACAACATCTGTGATTGTATTGGATGACCGGATAACCGCTAATCCATTGACTTGAATCTCAGCATCAGACGCAGTCTCTAAGCGGGTATTGAAGTCTAAGTTGTTGCCGTCAGTCGCGGTAGTCGTGACGCTAAAGCCATTCTCAACCCCTAAGTCCCCCGCCAAGACAATTCTATAGCGCCCGTTTTCAGCTCCTGTATCGACAAGCTGAGCTTCTACTGTGAAACCCAGATCACTCCCGTTAATCGCGTTTACCACCCCCTCTGGCGTGGTGTCCGATACCGCTATCACAGGTAAGTCATTACCATCGGAATCGGTAAACGTTAGAGTGAATGCTACGCCATTATTAATTTCTGTCGTTTCTGCATCGAAACCTTGGGTCGAGGCCCAACGGTCAGCCGTAGCTAATGCATCAACCTCGATCGAGGTATTGCCTAACTCAGTGTCAGCCGCCGACGCGGTAACAGAAAACGATGCACCGCCACCAATTGTCTCCCCACCCGTTACATTGACCATATAATCAACGAAATCTTTGGCGTCATTTAGTTTTTGGAAAGCGACGTCAAGGCTTTCAAGTGAAGCCATTACAATTCCGTACGCGGAAATCTCCGTTTCACTTTTACTGACCTTTCGGTTGATCAGTAGCTCTTTAGGTACTCGCTCAGCATCCACAAGAGATTCAACCAAAGACTTGGTATCAATGTCCGAACCAGCGCCAAGCGCACCTAAAAAGTCAACTGCCATTTGTATGTCTTATCGTCATCAATCTAATATCGGTTTTTATTGCAAAAGCTTTAGCACCGATTGAGAAGCTGCATTGGCTTGAGCAAGCATCGCAATAGAAGTCTCTTGTAAAATTTGAGCCCTTGCTAGGCGCGTAGACTCAGCGGCGAAGTCAGCGTCCATAACCCTAGACATCGCCGCTGAAGTATTTTCAGAAATATTCATCAAGTTCGAAATTGTCGACTCGAGTCGATTTGCGACTGCACCTAACCCTCCGCGCACGCCAGCAAGGGTTTCAAGTGCAGCGTCGACGACGGTCATTGCAAGCTTTGCTGATTCACGCGTCGAAATATCGATCTGAGACACAAAACGAACCTCTTCGGCTTTATGAACACCACCACCAATAGCTTCGAGTTCTCCAGTAAACCCGAGATCGACAAGATCATCACCAGATAACCCGAGCGTACTGGATTGATCAGCAGGACCACCAGTGACTAGAAAGGTAAAGGTATCGCCGCCACGGCTGTATGCCGCAATCATATCGATATTGTTTGCCGCAAGTTGTGTGTTCAACTCATTGACAACGTCATCCATCGACTCAAACGTAAGCCCATCCATATTGGATGGCTCACCAGTCGCAGTTACAGGCCCACCAAATGCTTGCGTGATTGAAGCCCCACTAAATGAAACCGTATAGTCTCCCGGGGGATCGAATGTCAGCGCAAATGAAGTACCTGAACCGCTAGACGCAAATGAGTATCCTTCATTCAAGAAATTCGTATCACCAGCGGTTTTAAGGAGGTCCACGTAGTCAGAAAATGAGACAGACGCCGCATCAGATGCAAGCGTTACTGTTTTAGGCACGATGTTGCCAGTTTCGTTATCTATGACTTCAATTGTAATTTCGTTGTCTTCAGACAGATCGATTCCATCGGCAAACGCACCTGCGTCCACAGAGCTCCTGAACGCTGCTGGTCCAGCTGGGGCACCAGTAACTGCAGCGATCCGAATTGGATTGGAGGACGACAAAATAGCACCGGCGGATGCATACGACCCGTTCGTGGCTTTATCCACTTCCATGGATCCCGAAACAAAGTCTCCGTAAAGATCCACCTGATAACCATTCGGATTCGAGAACGATAACCCAAATGAATCATCTACTGAGCTTTGAACCGATGTAATTGTCAACCGATTAGAAAGCTGTGGACTACTGTCGATCTCAGCCTGAACTGCAGCCGCAATGGACTCCATATTGAAATAGGTCCCATCCGGAATCGTCAGATTGGTCGGGCTCTCTGAATTGATCGATACGGTTAACGTTTGATTTGAGCCATCAATGACTAGGGGTGAAATTCCAAATGGCTTGACGTATGCACCATCATTAGCACCCGAGCCAGGAGTGATATCATGATCCGCTGTGTTTCCGTTTGCAATGATTGCCGTGTTGGCCGTTGACCCCAGGATCAAGAAGCCACCTGAGCCCGATTCGGTCGCCTGGCCTGCGGTTAGCACCGTACCAGTTTGATCCGAGTTGACGACTGTTCCGGTTAAAGTCTCAGCCAAGCCATCGTATGCACCCGTTGCACTGTGTTCCGCAAAGACGACTGTTCCGGAGCCGCCGGCAACATCCAATCGAATTAGCCCCTCGTTGGTGACGGATACCGTGACCGCATTATCCCCTGCAAAATAAGGATTGGCATCAATCGTTGTTTGCATGGCACTAACGAAGTCATCTGCTGATACTGAACCTGACGACGCATAACCCAGGTCTGTCAGGGCCTGCGCCATATCAAAATCTTCGGCCCCACCTGAATTTACGTTCAGTGAGAAACGCGTTGTTAAATCACCTACATCGTTCCCTGCGCCAACAGTGATTGTTCCAATCGGAACTTTTCCATCTGCAAAAGACGAACTTAAACCCGCACTCATATCTGGCGTGGTGGTAGGCGACTGAATGTTAAGTCCGTTCGCCCCCAGTAAACCGGTTGTGCCTACCTCAATGCTATGGCCATCGGCGCTTTCAAAGGTCAGACCCCAGTCATTGTTTTCATCTTGAGTCGCAGATACAACAATTGGGAAGTCTCCTGTCTGCGCGAATGGCGAGTCGTCAATTCCAGCTTGAACGGCTGCAGCCAATTCAGACATTGCATAGTAGGTCCCAACAGCAACCGTAATAGTAGTCTCAGCTCCTCCATTGATCGCAAGCGTAAAACTCTGATTTGAGTTCCCAACTGACACGATTATCCCTGTGTCAGGCGCCGTCGGTCCGTTAGCCGCGTCAATTCCAAATGGATTGACAGGGCCGTTGTCATTTCCGAGAAGCGTGTTCACGCTTGATCCTAGGATCAACGTGCCGCCACTGGTCACTGATTCCGTCGCACCGCCGGTGCCCAAATCAAGATCAACATCATTGTCATCTTCCTTGCGAACCGTTCCTGTTAACGTATCCGCCAGACCGTTTGCAGGTGTACCAGCTGAGGTATCACGAGATGAGTGTTCTGCAAAGGTAATCGAACCCACACCACCTGCAACATCCAATTGAATTTGTCCCGCGTCTGTCAGAGAGACAGTGACCGCATTGTTCCCGGAATAATAAGTGTTAGCATCAATGGTTTCCTGCATCGCTTGAACGAAATCAGTCGCTGGGACACTGTCACCTGTTGCATAACCAAGATCGGTGAATGCCTGCGCCATATCAAAGTCATTCACGCCGCCCCCGTTAACATTCAATGAGAACTGGGTTGTCGCATCGCCAGTGTCATCACCTGCGCCCACGGTAATGGTGCCAAGAGTAAATTCCGTGTAACGCATAGCTCCAATTTGTGCGCCGCTCGGACCCTGTGTTTGTAATGTTGCCGTGAACTCTAATGCAAGCTCCGCAGGTATGGCATCCGCTGGAATTTCAGGTGGGGGCGCTGCTAAGGTAATGCTTTTCGTCACACCGCTGACGGTCACGTCAAATGAAGCATCCTGATACGCTGCAGGATCACTCTGAACACCCGTAACCTCGAGAGAAGCCCGCGTTCCTTGGAGGATGGTATTGGATACGTCGTCGGACGAAATCAAAAATGAAGCTGGCGCGTCAATCGTAATAGAACCACCTACAACTACCGCAGTTTTGCCATAGGATCCAGTCAGTTCCGCTACACCATCCTTATCAAAATCAATAGCTGAGTCACCTGTTGTGACGTAGTCTTCAATCATGATGTCGTAGCCATTACTTTGAACCATCTTGACGTACTCAACACCGTTCTGATCCACCTCCAGAGTTGCTGAGATATTGTGTTCGGAGTAGCCGCGATTGATTTCAGCGGCTAGCGACCCAGCCTGCGACCCAGCCGTTGCACCCACCGTAATTACATCTTGAATGTCAGGCGTTGAGCTTGATGACAGCTTAAAACTAAATGAGCCGAGCCCATCAATGTATACATCTGCCTCAGTGGTTGCCGTAGAATTAACTTGCGCGCCAGCCTCATTCAGCTTATCCGAGATTTCGCGCGCATCATCGCCTTTTTTAATCGCAACGGTCCGCGGAACTTCCTTCCCAACCTGCACAACCAGAGTTTGTTGATTCACGCCGTTATCAATTTCTGATAATGACGCACCACTCACAACTAGCCCGACGTTATCAACGGTTGTTTGCGTATATGCACCGATCCGCTCAGGCCGAATATCACCAATCGAAACCGTGATTTCTTCATTATTCGACTGTCCAATCTGAAAATCGGTATCAATAAAGGTTCCGTTTAAAAGTAATCCGCCATTGAATCGTGTCGTATTTGCAATGCGTGCCAACTCATCTTGTAGCTGGATGACCTCTTTATTCAAGTTGACGCGGTCAGCATTTGAGGGAGCACCACCAGCAGACTGGATAGATAATTCTCGAATTCGCTGCAAAATGGCAGTCGTTTCTTGCAAGGCTCCCTCTGCCGTCTGTACGAGTGAAATCGCGTCGTTAGCATTACGAACTGCCTGGTTCAAACCTGAAACTTGAGACTCCATCCGCGCGGCAATCGCAAGACCAGCCGCATCATCGACAGCGCTGTTGATACGCTTGCCAGTTGCTAGCCTTTCCATTGCAGATGCCATCTCATTTTGAGACTGCAGGGTCGCTCGTTGAGCATTTAATGCAGAAACGTTTGTATTGACCGTAAGCGCCATGAGTTTGTGCTCCTCATATGCCGACATCGGCCCCTGCCGCGCCGGATAAAAATTTCCTACAAATTACCTAGCGATATTTATGCCAATTATTGGCTTATTAAAGAAAAAAAATTTAGAGGCAGGTATTCTCTGGCCTGTAGCCTAGGATTTGGCGTAGTTTTACGAAAAATAATTACGTGATCTTGAAAACTTTGTCGTCATCACCCTTATTTGACGACAAACCGACAATTATTGCCGACTGTTATCGAATATAATCAAAAACCGAAAGCTGAGAAATTTTCGCAAATGATGCTTGAGCCGCCTCGAGAGACATCATTTGTGCCTGCATCTTTGTGATAGCAGTCGCATAGTCCAGATCTTCTTCTGACGATAGCGCAGACTCCAATTGCAACTTCAAATCATCGTTTATCGCGAGCTCATCTTCGATCGAGCGCATTTCAGCACCGATATCTGCGAGCGACAACGTCACGATATCAAGCATCTGATCGAGATGAGAAAAAGTCCGCTGGATATCATTTTGCGATCCGGTTCTTAATAGTCGAGACAAGTTCTGCAGTGATTCGAAAAACTCCATTTTCTCTGGTAGTGCCTCGCGCGGCTCGTTAATTAGAGTAACTGCGATACTTTGGTCGTTAATCGATGAACGCTCGATCACGTTCATTTCAACCACGCCAATATTGTCTCGGATGGGTATCAATCGAATGCTCGCGGGGTTGGTCGCGTCGACACTGACTTCAACCGACTGCGAAAACAGGCCGGAGTTCTCAATGGCATCAACTAATGCTTCTGCAACGGATTCAGGCGACGAAGTGATCCCATCACCATTTGCGCCCTCAGTTCCCTCGATCACATATGAAAATTGACGCGAGCCCACCTGAACCTCAATGATGTCGCCACGCTGCATCGTACCTGACAGACCAAAAGTAACCGTATCACTTGGATCCCCATTGGCTGTGATCAACAAGTCGTCGATGCTCTCGATCATGGTGTTTGATGAATTCACTATAATTGAGCGTTTCGCGCCATCTAGCGATGAGATCTGCAGTTTGTCACCAATGATCTCTGACTGAAGAGTACTCAATTCATCCACTCGTACTGACTCATTGATCTCATGATTCAATCGTTGAACAATATTCTCAAGCTCATCCCCTGGTTTCACTTCATAGAAAAACTGACGACCTTCAATCTCAATCTGAAATTTATCTCCGACCTCAAATGTCGGCGATATATTCACAGAGTAACGCGCCGGTATCGGGCTGACCTGATCGCCAGTCAGAATGGGTTTGAACACGTCAAGTCCGTTCCGTCCGATTTCAGACCGCCGTTTTTGCGTGTAATCGAGTTGCGGCCTAAAGTTATCGCCCTGATAACGAATAATCCCATCGTCATCCTCTTGATACGGCATGGTCGCCACCCGCGAGCCAGCAAACAAAAAATTGCCGTTCGCATCTGTTCCATTGGCCAGATTCTTCATCTCGGCGATCAACTCATCGACCTCAAGAGCGATCACATCTCGGTCACGCTCTGTCATTGTTCCGTTAGCGCCCTGCAAAGCAAGCTGCTTTAACTGGATCAACACATCCTTTGAACTACCGAGGTAGCTCTCTTCAATGGTTAATCGGTCGTTAACGTTATTCAACGAATTCCGAAACGCATCGATTTCGCCAATTGTCGCCTTAATTCGCGCAATATTCACAGCCAAGTCAGGAGAATCAGATGGCCTAACCAGCTCTTTTCCGGTCGCGACCTTTTCCTGCATCTCTGCAAGATTTGTCTGCTGCTTGGACATCAAGTCGACGGCGCGACTAAACAATAAACTTGTAGAAATCGTCATCATTGAGTCCTATCGAATCTGTAGCATTGTGTCGAACAACTTGGTAGCCACCTGCATCACTTGAGCTGATGCCTGGTAAGCCTGTTGGAATCGAATCAAATCGGCCGCTTCTTTATCGAGACTGACACCCGAAACACGATCCTTCGCCTCATAAGCCTGGGTCTGAACAATGTCGAGAGCATCCCGAGCAATTTCAGCCTGTGTCGCCAAGTTACCAACATCCGCTACAAAACCGAGATACCCCTCAGTCAATGTAAAACCATTATCAAATACCGGCTCACCCTCTAATGACACAAATCGCAAAATATTGGTGTTATTTCCCTGACCATCAAAGGCACCTTTAGGCCCCAGGTTATTTCCGTCAACCACAAAGATGTCGCCGACAACCGCAGCATTCTCCAAAGACACCGTCATTCCTTGGTAATTTAGAGATCGCTCACCTTGATAGATCCGATCAGCAACGACGCTATCCGTTGTGAGATCACGGATGCGATAACGGTCATTTTGATAAAACTCGAATTCAAATTGTCTCGAGCGCAGTCCATCAGCAACTGAAACACCCGAATCAATCACCTCGCCAGTCAACTCAGCAGATCCCGATCCAGTTGCAAATACCAACAAGTCTTCATCAATAGCACCTGAAAGACGCACTTGGGTATCAAAACCCAAAAGATTGAGATCGGAGGGTTTACCCGATGAGCCGAGCTCCAACTGAATCGGGGTCGATTGGCCCGATTCCAGCGACAGGGCAACAGAGCCCACATAGGTCTTATTTGCAACTCCCAGCGCATTTGAGCCAGACGAAGACGACGATTCACCGACCGTGATATTGGCTCCACCCAAATCATTGTTTTGAAGAACAATATTTCCATTATTCAATGTAAGAGCAAAAACGCCTGACTGTTCTGAACGCGCATTGATTGATGCGACCAGGTCATCAGCATCACTGAATCGTGTTGTCGACCCAGTGGCCAGAGATCGGATAGACACGTCATTAAAGGAGAGACCAATTCCTGAATCTAACTTCAGCATCGCGGATGTAATTTCAATCCGATTGGTCGCGGTGACAACATGATCACCAGTTGCAGTTGCAGTTGCAAGCCAATCTCCAACGTCTTGAGCAGATAAAACGCCACTCTCACCAATGCGTAATTCGCTAAGGACCGAACCATTCAGCTCAAGATCACCCTGGTCAATGACCGTTCGGCCAGCTCCGGATGCATAACCCATCTGCCGCCCCACCAAGGTTGATAGAAACCTATTTGAATCAGTCTGGTAAGCACCTGAATCAATCAGCTCCTGGGAGCTAAAATCTCGTAAAAGTGTTGTTTGATTCTCAAAATTACTATCTGACGCAACAAAAGCAATTCGCTTTTGAACGGGGTAGGCCGTCTCAACCAGATTTTGGCCATTACTAAAGGCCAGCAAATTAGAAATCCCTTGAAGTATATTGTCGCCGATGGAAATTTCGCCTGACGTGTCGGCAAAACGGATCCGGAGTGTTTGAGACACACCATTGAAAATCGACTCGATCGATCCGATGGCCTGGGCACCCTCGCCTATGCCGAGATAGACCTGCTCGTTAAAGTAGCTGATTGCACCGACAGTAGTATCCGCATAGCGAGCTTCAACCAGATCAAGCCGCTCTGAAGCGATCGAGGGCTCTAATGTTATATCAAGGGTCCCTCCCGCATAATCAACGCCAAAAGGAACCTCGTAATTCAGACCAACACCTGGAGTCAACTGTGTCACTGACTTTGATTTGGCTTCGACACCATAAAAAATCTCAATATCCTTATAAGCGGAATCACCAGACACATTGAGATACTCATCACTGTAGTTTGCCGATGGCGAGAATGTCGGTAAGGCTGCAACCATCGTTGCCACATCCCCCGCCTCGTCATTTCCCACTAAGTGCCGGCCATCTGTTGTTACAATTTGAATCAATTGATCTGCACCATCAGAAGGATCTAAAGTCAATGCAATCTCACTGACGCCTGCTCGAATGACAGTTGCGGGTTGCCGTGTGGATGGAGCTAGAGTCATTGGTCGAATTGTATCTAAATCATCGACTTGGAAAGCTGTCACATGTTCGACTTCGGACGCCGTGTACGAAACCTTTGGATCTTGCACTCCAATGTTTTTCTGCGAGGGAGTCACTCGAAATAACGATGCCGCGGCAATTTGAGACCCATCATTCAAACCAAGAGTAATCGTCGATGCGGCTCGCGTATCCGGAATGATTTTAAATTGGTCGCCAACGCGAGCACTCCCCGAAATCTGGATCGCGATGTCTGACATCTCAAGCAATCCTTGGGAATTTCCATAGATCCGTTCGCCTGATACATCTTCACCGTACCAAAGCGCTTGTTGGTCGTTATAAAAAATGGATACCTCACGGCCTTGATAGTCCGAAGGATTTAACGCAGTCACTTGAACTTCATAATTGCTGGCCGATGACAACTCGTCGATTGCAAAGACGGGGGTGTAAGTGAAGAAGTCGGCACCTTGGTTTCCGCTCGCATCCAACCCATTAGTTTGAATCGCGTTCACCTCTACTTCGAGAACCTGCGCTAATTGGTCTAACTGCTTGGATGCCTGAACCAAAGTTCCTTCGTAAAATGCTGCATAGCCAGCAACGCTGCCGCTCGGAATAGATGTCAATTCTGAATTACCCAAATTACCTTGTAACCGATAAATCAACTGTGACTGATCTGCCTGCGAAGGCTCAACCACAAGTCGAGAGAAATCCGTCTCTTTAACAAGGAGCCCTTTACTATCGGATTCAGTTAGCGAAACCGTGACCGCGCCGCGCGTATTAAATGACGTTCGAATTTGCACGTATTCAGATAAATCGCGAAGCAACTGATCCCGACGATCTAGAAGCTCTGGTGCCTGATCCCGCTCGGAGCTCTTCTTAAGAGTCTGTCGATTAATTTCTGCAATTTGATCTGCCAAAGAGTTGACGGCCCGAATATCCGCCTGCATTGCAGATTCTGCTTGATCACCTAAGTCATCCATCTGCTGCGCGAGGCTTCGAATTTGAGATGCCAAGCCCTCAGATTCACGGAGCATAATTCCGCGTAATGCAGACGATGCAGGATCGGTTGACAGCGATTTGGCTGTCGAAAAAAATCGATTCAGCGCATCTGTAAGGCTGGTTTTATCACCGCCGAGCAAGTCAAGCAGTCGATTCGTGTATTCAACTGATGCTCCCTGCGCCTCAAGATCAGAGGTCGCTTGCTGCAATGAGGACTCTAAAAAACTATCGTACTGCCGCGCCACTCGATCAAAGTAAGCACCTGTGCCGATAAAACCACCACCGACCTCTGTCGGTTGGGTCTGGCGAATCTCAGCAGTCTGCCTGCTGTATCCCTCAGTCCCTAAGTTCGCAATGTTGTTTGAAACCGTAGATAGCGCTCGCTGATTAACGCTGACACCACTTGAACCAATCGATAATAAATCTGACATTACTCAGATCCCCCTGCTAAAGGCTTCACCCGATTCAACAAAAAATCTTTTGCAGACCCTTCAGGAATCGAAAACTTGACCGATTCACTATCTACCGGGAGTCCATTGCGAGAACTCATGTCAAGTTTGAAAAAATCGGCCTGGCTGTTGAGAGCATCGGCCTCGCGAAAACTCAGAGAGCGACGAATATACTGTTCGACCATCTTGCCAATACCAACAGAGCCTTGTTCAGACATTTGCTGTACCAGCTGTTGATCATGCATTTGTTCAAATGTTTCGGTTGCAGACGAATCCAAGAGTCCACCCTTGGGAGTCGCATCACGCATAGATTTCAGCATCATTTGCAAAAACACCGCTTCAAATTGCTTTGAAACTTGTTTGATCGCTTCATCACTGCTTGGATCACTCGCTGCCTTAGCCTTCAATTCACCAAGTTTTGCGAAGTCATAAAATGATTCATTGCTACCGACCGGTTTCATCAAATCACCACTAGTTCGGCACGCAGGCTGCCCGAAGATTTTAACGCTTCCAAAATCGCAATTAACGACGACGGCGTTGCTCCTGTCTCATTGACAGCGTCAACGATTTCCCTAAGGTCGATCCCGGGCTGGAACAAGAACATTTTATTGTTTGGCTCCTCAATTGCGACTTCCGCATTTTGAATCTCCACGGTTTCGCCATTGGGCGCAAACGGATTGGGTTGACTGACTTCATTTGTTGCGGAAATCGTGACTGAAATCGGGCCATGCGTCACAGCAGCCGCGGTAACTCTGACGTTTCGACTGATCACCACCGTACCTGTTCGGCTATTGATCACCACGCGAGCCGATGGATCGCCAGGCTCAACGTCTAGATTTTCAATCATTGATAAGAACGCAACACGAGAATTTTGGTTAGTCGGCGCAGTCACAGCGATAGAAACACCGTCAATTGCTTGGGCTGTGCCGTCACCAAAGGTCTCGTTCACCTTATCGACGATCGCTCGCGCCGTGGTAAAATCACCTGTCGTCACGTTGAGTACAATGTAGTCAGAGCGATTAAATGGAGACTCAACCATGCGTTCAACGGACGCACCATTTGGAATACGGCCAGATGTTGGCACACCGATAGTAATTTCATCACCGGCTGCGTTCACCTCAACACCTGTTGACGTCAAGGGTCCCTGCGCCAAGGCATACACCTCACCATCAATCCCACGTAATCGCGTGAGAATCAAGGTTCCACCACGCAGTGACTCAGCAGATCCGATGGTTGAGACGTTGACATCCACCTTCTGTCCCGGTTTTGCAAATGCGGGTAATTCCGCAGTCACCATGACTGCCGCCACATTGTCTGAGGCAATATTGTTTGCCTGAATACCAGCAACATCAAAATCAGAAATCACGCCATCAACATTGACCCCAAGTCGACCCAATATTGACTTTAATGACTGCCCAGTAAATGGAACATCACCACCGTCACCGGTTCCATTGAGACCAACAACGAGGCCATAACCAATCAATTGATTCGAACGAACACCAGCGACCGAAGCTAAATCTTTAATGCGATCGGCTTGAGCCACTGAGGCCGCAAAAAAGAAGAGAAATCCAATCCAACGCATCGTTCACACCTCCCTTAAAATGGCCACAAACTCAAGAATAGATTTGTTCCCCAGGGCACCTGTGAGGCATTGGTGTTGGAGCCAACACCCTTATAAGTGATCTGAGCACTTGCTAACCGCTTCGACTGCACCGTATTGTCCGGTTGAACATCCTCAGGACGGATGATTCCTTTAACCTGTATGACCTCTGATCCAGCGGAAAAATTGACGATCTTCTCGCCGCGAATTAGTAGATTTCCGTTTGGATAAACACTCACCACCTGAGCAGTCATCGTTCCAGTCATCGATGCACTTTGACCAGTTGTCCCAGAGCCATCAGACGAAATCTCCGTTTGACCCAAGTCATTCGGTAACAGACCACCTGCCGAGCCCCACCTAGCAAGTTGCGATGCGGTGAGCACATCATTATTCGTTGTCCGAGACGCGCTATTTGACGCAGTTGCATCCGCAACCATCGACTCGTCCAATAAGACGGTTACGATGTCGCCTACTCGATACACTTTTTTCTCACCAAACCAGCTGTCTGCATACCCTTGGTTGTAAATCGATCCAGTCGGAATACTTTGAGCAAAAGGGGCCTCAGGAATCACTGGAGCATATTCAGGCGAAGGACCCGCAATTTTTTGAGTTGCGCATCCAGTCAATGCAATAAGACCGATAAAAAGTACGAAATAGCGCATAAAAATCCTTACAAATTCTGATTCAAGAAACGCAACATAGAATCAACAGACGATATCGCTTTTGAATTAATTTCATAAGCGCGCTGTGTTTCGATCATGTTGACCATTTCTTCAACGACGTTGACGTTAGCCGCCTCAAGAGCACCTTGAGAAATCCGGCCAGCTCCGTTCGTATCAGGTGCGGTTAAGTTTGGCTGCCCCGAAGCATTCGTCTCCGCATACAAATTTTGACCGATTGGTTTCAAACCTGCGTAGTTCACAAATCGAGCGACCTGAATCTGGCCAAGTACCTGCTCCTGTGCGTTACCGTAAGGCTGCACTGATACCGTTCCATCTTCACCAACACTGATTGATTCAGCATTCTGAGGAATCACGATCGAGGGCTGAACTGGCATCCCATTGGCGGTCACCAGCTCCCGGTCAACGGATAACTTAAATGAGCCATCACGGGTGTAGCCGAATGATCCATCAGGTTGAAGTACCTGAAACATCCCTTCACCCTGAATCGCAAAATCGAGGGCGTTATCTGTCTGAATCGTCGAGCCTTGCGTGTGCAGCTTTTCAGTAGACACGATACGTACGCCAGTACCCATCATCAGACCAGTAGGCGCGACATTGTCGCCACCTGTTGACCCACCTGGCTGACGAAGGTTTTGATA
>Ga0209138_1000088_pt1 | contig 87663 bp, 75 predicted proteins | sample SaaInl3SG_22_DNA_FD_184645 | JGI IMG/M metagenome (GOLD analysis project Ga0209138, IMG submission 184645) | Marine microbial communities from expanding oxygen minimum zones in the Saanich Inlet - ESP_153SG_22_DNA (SPAdes) (version 2) | ecosystem: Environmental > Aquatic > Marine > Intertidal...
AAATAGGGGTTACCTATAGTGGTAATTTATACTGAGTATAGATAACGTTGGATAGTTGCCTATATGAATTATATTTCTTATATTTAGGTATATTAATAATTAAAAGGTTATACTATGAATCAAACAACAATCATCTCCTCTCACTCAACCCTTCACACTATCATCTACAATCTATTAGACTCCGGATATATCACTCCGGAAACAACCGACGATCTTATCTCGGCCGTAAACAACTCCCCTTCCCAAAATATTTACTAGGGGGGTAATTAACCATAGAGATATAAACAAAGATAAATTAAACAATAAAGGTTATGAACAAATCAAACAAGTACCCAAACGGTTATCTACCAAAGATCAATTTCTGGCAAGAGAGATATGAACAGGCTAAGAGTGATAACGATCTCAGTACAATGGAGTATTGTCTGGATAAGTTAATCTATTTTGTTAAACGTCAACAAGTGGTATATGCTTAATAAAGATAAACTAATTGATATATCTATAGTGGCTGGTATAGTATCAGCATTTATATTAATAGCTTTGATGGTAGGTCCGGCTATTAAGTTCTTCTTTAGAGGACTATTAGCTATGATGAACCATCCATTAGAGGCTCTATGCTTCTTTGGCCTACTAACAATTTTATGGTCGGCTGCGGTATGGGTGAGTGAAAAGTGAGATAAGCTAGACATCACCTTGATATAACACTGACAGTAAAGTTCCCTAAAGGGTTGGTAATCTGCAGGCTGCTGCCATACGTATTCGCATAATTCCTATAACTTTCACTATATAGTAATATATATTTATATATTGTTATGAGGTATCCTCTTCCTTAACATCGTCTATATATGTGTTCGAAGGGTTAAGTACGTATAAAACCATTAGTATAGACCATAATACAGGTATAATAGCTAATATAGGCTTATATACTATGATATAATACCATATTGAAGCAGTAATTAATGCTATTAATGTATATGTCAGTGCTTTTATATTCATATTATGTATTCATTACCTCGGTATATGCTTTATCATATATGTCCTCTAGTTTCATCCTGGGATGATTTTCTCTTAGTTCTCCTACTCTTTGGAGTAAAACTGTTCTCTTTCCGTGTTCTTCGGCAGAATATAACATTTCTTCTAATCTAGACATATCTCAATTAATACTATTGTAATAATATAAGAACTTTTTGGGTAAAAAGCAAGAAAACCCGGGGAAATTTTTCGGAAACTTTTTTGTATATAGGGAATATATTCCGTATATTTATTATAAATGTAAATATGCATAAGTTAGACCCACATACTCTCTTTAGTATCTTTGAGCAAGGAGATGAAGAAGTATATAAAGAGCATGGCCAAGAGGAGGTTCTAAAGAATCCTTTTGTTCTAATGCAAATGGTAATGAGAGGTCTTGAAAACTACCAGCTTATGTGTATGATGTACTATAAGAACTACCCTAAGGAATTTGAAAAGGTAGAACATACTATTAAAAAGAAGTATTACACCAATCTTTACGGTTATTTACTACGTATAAACCTAAAATCCATTGAGACTATATTTACTATTGGGGATTCTTATGAAAAGAAACAAGTAGGTGAAGCTTTAAATACGTTACTTTCTTATTTTGAAAATATAGAGGAATATGAAAAATGTGCTCAAATAGTACCTTATATTCAAATGCTTGTATTAGAAGAGGTTAAGAATCTTATTAAATAAAGTTACTTAATTAGTTGCCTAACTAACTTTTTTTTCGTATATTTAAGTATAAATAAAAAGGTTATGGCAGATTCAAATTCAAACATTCATTCAATCAACAATCAAGAGCAATTCGAAGATACCCTTATGTGGGTTTCGGATTTATATAAAGACGTTAATGGTTTTAGACCTAGAGGTTATAACTTCCATAAATGGACTTTTCAAGAATTAGCTGATTTCGTTACTGATCTTATGGCTTTAAGTGCTGAACAGGCAGAGGAAGAGAGGGTATACGTTAATAAAGCTATAGATGATGTGGTATCAGTAGGAGCTGGTGATAAAGAAACGGCATTAAGATGGTTAGATCAAGCTGATGCTTACTTCATGTATGGAGATGATGAGTTCTATGAAGATAGTATAGAGAAGTATGGATGGGTAGCTAGTCATATGGAGAAGAATACTAATTTAAAATCTGTAGCGTAATGAGTATAGGGAGAATAACAATAGAAGAAGCTGAAGGTCTAATCAAAATCACTAACGACTTAGACAATGCTAAGTACTTTACAATAACACCATCTATAGATCCTCAGCAAGCATCCGAAGGATGGGAATCAGTAACTTACTATAGTGATAAGAAACGTACGTACCAGATACCGACTAACGTTCCTAACGCTCAATGGGTATATGTACTTTCTAATCCTTCAATGCCTGGAATGGTTAAGATAGGGTATACTAATAATGAACCTGATGTACGTGTAAAGGAAATAAATCGTGCTACGGGTATACCTACTGATTTTATAGTAGAGTTTGCTCTACCGTGTGTTAATGGATATGAGGTTGAACAATTAGTTCATGAAGAGTTAGAGGACTTACGAGTAAATAATAGAAAAGAGTTTTTTAAAATAAGTGTCGAAGATGCAGTATACCTAATTCAAGAGATAGGAGAAGATTATGAAATCAAAGAATAATTCGCGATGCAACTTGCGCGCGTTTCGCGCGGCGGCCTTCGGCTTAGTTGTTTTTATTAATTTATTATATGTTGCACCTGTTGCTGCTCAAAGTTTATATGTAGTTGAGTCTTTTTTTAAAGCGGATTTAGTAATTCATGAAGTTAAATATGCTAGCCAAGCAGATGTATTGGTGTGTAGAGTTAAGTATCCTTACAGAGCTAAGGGGAATATAGGACATTGGCACTTTACAGATAATATATTTTTAGCATCTAAATCGATTTTTTTCACTAAATATAGTTATCGAGCAGATATAAACGTGTATTATGTTAAATATCCAAGTCAGTCAAAGTGGATTACTAAAGAAAAAAAGAAATTATTTGAATATTAGTTGTTATTCTGCAAAATTTTTAATATCTTCGATATATGTTATATAAGATAATTAATAAGATATAATAAAAAATATATTTTAAATAAATATAAATAAGTAATTAATAATATAGATATAATATCTTAATAAATAATAAAGTATATGTCATTAACAGCCGAGCTTATAGCTAAAAATTACGAAAAACACTTAAAGATTATAGAAACTTACATAGGAGAGCGTAAAGATTCTATATTTAATATGTTAAAACATATGGAGGAAGTTTATATGATGGCGCCTGCAAGTGGGAAAACTTGGTACCATAATGCTTTTCCTGGTGGATATGTAGATCATGTTAATAGAGTGGTTCAATATGCTATAGAACAACATAGATTATATATTAAGATGGGAGGGATTGCTGATTATACTGAGGAACAGTTAGTGTTTTCTGCTCTTTTCCATGATTTAGGTAAGATAGGTGATGGAGATAAACCAAATTATATACCTCAGACTGATAAATGGCGTCAAGATAAGTTATCAGAAATGTATACATATAATCCAGAATTAGATTTTATGTTAATACCGGATAGATCTTTATTCATTCTACAAAAATTTCAAATACCGGTAGATCAGAAGGAGTTTTTAGGTATTAGATGTCATGATGGAGTGTTCGATAAAGCAAATGAAGCATATTTTTTTAGTAATGTAGAGTCTTCTAGACAAAAAACAGCATTAATTTCAGTTCTACACAGTGCAGACTTCTTAGCTTCAAAGGTTGAGTACGATATATGGAAAACTAACGGTGGAACCACTATTCAAAAGACTAAAAAAACAGAAACCTCAACTGGTAAACGAGTAAATGCCTCAGAAGGCTTAACAAATATGTTAAAAAACCTATAAAATCATGAATACTATTACTTTTTACATTATTTCCGGAATTTTAGTTGGAGTTTTAGTTATTTTATCGTATATTATTAGAAACCTACTAATGAAGGTAGAGAAATACGAAGATGTAACTATTAACCAAACACAGTACCTTCAAAATATCTCTGATTTAATAGGTAGATCACAAAAGCACCTTGCCAAACTAGATGAAAGAGGGGTCTTTCAATCAGACGATGAGGTCGGTTATTTTTTTGAACAAATGAAACTAGTACAAAAAGAGCTAGACCGATATATGCTCCCTGAAAATTATGGCAAGAAAGAAAAGCAAAGCTAATTACTTTACAGCAGAGACAGAAGACTTTATTAACAAGTATAACTCCTCTACCGACAACGAGTATAGGAATAAAGTATTTACCGAACATATATACCTCCCTTTTTATAAGTTAGCAGAGAATATTATTCATACTTTTAAATTCTACTATACAGATGTAGATAAAATAGAAGATTTAAAGCATGAGATAGTCTCTATGTTATTAGAAGAGAAGATTATGAAGTTTGACGCCAATAATGGTGCAAAAGCTTATTCCTATTTTGGTACTATAGTTAAAAGGTGGTTGATTAACTACAACAATAAGAATTATAAAAAGCTTAAAAAGATAGGTACGTTCGATGAAATGTACGATAGCTACGAAACTGATTTTAATGTAGACGATGAAAATGCTATTACCCTAGGTAAATTCTTAGATAATTATGTAGAGGAGATGTATACAGATCTTGATGAACTGTTTCCCAAAGATAGTGAAAGAAAGATAGCTGATGCGATTCTTACTATATTTAAAACGAGACAAGATTTAGACATATTTAAGAAAAAAGCACTCTACATATATATACGCGAAATGACAGATTGTGAAACTCCACACCTTACTAAAGTAGTAAACAGACTTAAAGAAGAGTTTTATGCACTGTATAGTGAATATAATAATATAGGACTAATTAAAACAAAGTTAGTTTAAAACTATTTATAAGAAAAAGATCTACCATGGACAGTAGTAAAGAAATATTTAAGGGTAAATCTCTTTCTGATCTATTCGGTGAAATATACGATAACTCTAAAGAAACGAAATCACAAGTAAAAGCATTAATTGGTGAATTAAAACCATTAATTGAAAATATAGGAGACGCTACTTTGATAGTACCTATGATTAAAGAGTATATGGAGATAGGTGTAAAAAATGATGAACACCTAATTAAACTAGCCACAGTAATACAACGTATTGAAGCGATTCAAGCTAAAGGGAGTGATAGTGAAATGTTTGATTTTGAATCGTTACAAGACCTTCTAGAAGAATCTCAAGAGATACAAGAAGAAGTAAAAAACGTTTCTGAAGAAGAAAACGAAGAATGAGCTTTATAGACTATAACTTTCGTACCAGATCTACACCTTCTAGTGTTAAAGACATCCAAAAGGACTTCCTAGGCCCAGCTAGAGTTATCGATATTATTATGGACGATACTCACCCTGACTATAGTAAATACGACGGTCCTAGTAGTATAGGTATGATTTTTTATAGACTAATCTCCGAAACCGGTCTCGATACGACAGAAGACGGTGAACAGGAATTTACAGGTCAAGCATACCCTATAAGTAGTTATCAAAAACTTTTACCTCTTAAAAATGAAATAGTGTTCTTAACCAAAGGACCAGACCCACTAGTAGACGAAGGATCAGGAGAAGGTAGATTTTACTATATAACACCGTACGCTATTTGGAACCACCCTCATCATAACGCTATACCTGTACGTACAGAAGATAAACCTGAGAACGTTAATATAGGTAAAGGTATAGAAGCTAATAATAAAATAGCTCCCCTTCTACCATTTCCCGGTGATATGTTACTAGAAGGCAGGCTAGGACAGTCAATAAGGTTTACAGGTAATGCAGCAGGAAAATCGCCTTTTACAGATAGTTCTAATACTAATAAACCGTTACTAATTATAAGCAATGGACAGAAAGAAACAAGTAATGGATTTGAACACATAGTAGAGGATATAAACGAAGACCCTTCTTCCATATATTTTACCTCAGATAATACTATTCAATTAAATTTAGCAAATAATAAAAGAGACTCATATAATGAACTCCCTGATAATCCATCTAACTATAAAGGATCCCAATTACTTTTTAATAGCGATAGGTTAACTTTAAATGCAAGAGAGAGCGACATTTTATTATCAAGTGCTATATCTATAGGTTTAAACTCTAACACAGTAAATATAGATGGAAATGAATACATGTGTATTGATGCAGATAAAATCTATCTAGGAGTTAAAGCTAGAACTAATCAAGGAGCTAATAAACAACCAGCTGTCTTAGGACATAGAATGGAAGCATTTATGCAAGATGTGCTAGATCAACTTATAGGATTAGCAAAATCAATGGGTAAAGCAAAAACAGTTAAAGGCGATCCTATCCCTACTATTAACCTAAGAGGTAACTCTGCTCAAATAGTATTAAATCAACTTAAAAGACAATTAAATCCAAAAGGAAATAGTAATCTTAAGTCTAAAAAATTATATATTGAATAATGCCGTGTAGTATACCTCCATCGAATCTTGCGGCGTTTATAGCCAAATATTTAGCAAAGCTAGAAGCTTACGTTATAGCTAAAGTTTACGAAGAAGTAAATAAAATAATAGAACAGCTCCTAGGACAAGTATGTCCACCTGTAGAAGAACTTAAAAGGTTAGTAGCAGTTAGAGATAACCTACTTAATATGATAAACGGGCTAGAAAAAAAAATAGAACCCGTAAAAAAATTTGCTAATGCTCTTAACCCGCCCATACAGGCAGCAAAAGCTACCGTACTGGTATTAGAACAGATGCCCCTACCTACCACCATAGGTACCCCACCAGGCCCAGCAGGTGGTGTTATATTTTCCATCACAACTGGTGCACAGAATAGATTTGCTCAATTGCTTAACTTAGCATGTCAGATAGTAGACCTGTTAGAAAAAGATGTTAAGGCAATAAAAGATTTAACTGAGATTAGTTTTGACGGTCTTGAACCAGTAAAACAAAAGCTGCAGAGTATAGATCTACAACTTTTTGAATGTATAGATAAATTACCGCAAATCCAAAAAGACGAGATACTAAGCTTAATAAAAAACTTACCGTCTAACGCAGGGATTGGATTAGGTGATACCGACGGTAAAGGCAAATATTTTTATAAAAACTATACCATAACAATTCAGGAAGATAAAAACTCACCTGGTTTTGCAAAAAGAAGGTACGCTCAAGTAGAAAATGAAAACGGAGTTGTATTAATGAGAGGACCTTCATCGTTTAGTTCATCAACTAAAGTGTTGATAGACGAAATAAAATTTAGAATTAATAATCAACTTCCATAACTTAACTATTTATTAATATGAAACTAGATCAATTACGTAAAATTATACGAGAAGAAGTAAGATCAGCCGTTAAGGAAGAGTTACAGGATATCCTTAACGAAGCGGTTAAACACGCTAGTACACCAAGTGTTCAAAAAGTAGCCGAACATAAGCAAGTAAACCCTACAGTACCAAAACCCTCTCCTACTAATCCGGTAGCGAGCATTAAAACCGGTACTAAAAGCTTAGATGAAATGCTAAGACAAACTCAAGCTAGTATGACTAATGAGGAATACAAAAACGTATTTGCAGGCACATCAGACATGGTACAGGGAATGCCAAATATGGCATCTACTATGATGAATCAAATGAGTATGAATGCAGGAAGACAGTCTGGATTAGATATTTCTAATTTAGACTTTGTAAGTAAAGCTAAAGCAGTATTAGACGCTTCTAATAAAAAACAACAATTAGTATAAAATGGCATTTGAAGCGAAGAAAATAAACCCACTAGACCTACAACCAAGAAAAGCTGTAGGAGTATCTATACCTTTTTCGGGTAAAGCTGTGTTTAATTCTACGTATCAAACTAAGGATGCTATAAAAGCTAATTTAATTAATTATATTTTAACAGGTAAAGGAGAAAGGTATTTTAACCCTACATTTGGATCCGGTTTAAGAAATTTAATCTTTGAAAATATTAATCGAGATAATCTAACTGAACTCGAATTCTTAATAAGAGACGCTTTACAGAAATATTTTCCTAAATTAGAGATTTTAAACTTAAACGTACAAGGAGCACCAGACTCTAACTTAGTAAGTTTTACTCTTAATTTCAGAGTTGTAGATACTCAAGTAGAGGACGAAATAACAATAAACTTTGAACAATAATGGCTCAAGATATTAAAATACAGTATACAGACAAGAATTTTTCTAATCTACGTAATCAATTAGTAGAACTAGCAAAAAATTACTTTCCTGATACCTATAACGATTTTTCACCAACATCACCAGGGATGATGTTTATGGAAATGTCTGCATACGTTGGGGACATTCTTTCTTTCTACCAAGATAGCCAGCTACAGGAAACTTTTTTACAGTACGCACAAGACCCAGGAAACTTATACGCAATGGCGTATATGATGGGATATAAACCTCGAGTTACTACAGCTGCTGCTGTTGATGTAGAAATAACACAAAGAGTAGCCTCAACCGGCGCCTCCTTTGTTCCTAATTTTAACCAGGCAATAACCGTAAATGAAAACGGAGTACTATCAGCAGGAGAACAGAAGTTTATATTACAAGATAGGGTTGACTTTTCTTTCTCAAGTTCTTATTCTCCTACCCTTGCCACAATATACAGTATAGATGCTAACGGTAATCCCACAGAGTACGAATTAAAAAAATCAGTAAAAGCACAATCTGGTGAGATTATTACAAAATCTTTTAATATTGATACTGCGAGTAAGTTCTTAACCTTGACTGTAGACGATTCGGATATTATAGGAGTTTTAGATATTAAAGACGGAGACGACAATACATGGTATGAAGTACCGTATTTAGGACAAGATACAGTCTTTACAGAAGCCATAAATACTGGGAATAATTCAGACTCAGTACCCTATCTACTTACATCTATTAGAACCCCTAATAGGTTCGTTACTAGGTTTAATTCTACAGGACAACTGCAAATTCAATTTGGAGCAGGTATGTCAACTTCCGACGACGATGTATTTTTACCAAACCCGACTATAGTAGGATCCGGAACTAACCAAGGGGTAAAAAGAGCAGATCATGCATACGATCCCTCTAACTTTTTATTTAGCGCAGCTTACGGTAATGCTCCTTCCAACACAACCTTGACGGTAAGGTATATTAAAGGTGGCGGTATTGCATCGAATATAGAAGCAAATACTTTAATTGGACAGGAAGCAATTTCTATATCAGCAACAGATAACACGTATGTAAGCACTGTAACATTTAACAATCCTCAACCAGCCGTAGGAGGTAAAGACGGAGATACAGTAGAAGAAATTAGACAGAACTCTTTAAGATCTTTTAACGAACAGGGTAGAATTGTAACTAAGCAGGATTACGCATTTAGAGCAATGACACTCCCCACCACATTAGGTTCTATCGCTAAAACATATGTAACAACAGACGCTGATATTCCAACTGCTGATACAAATGTATATAACCCGCTTGGAGTATGTATATACGTGTTAGCATACGATAATAATAAAAAAGTAGTAAAAGCAACACCTGAACTAAAAACTAACCTTAAAACATACATCTCAGAATTCAAACCTTTAACAGATGGATGTACCATAAAAGACGCATATATAATTAATTTTGGCGTGAAGTTTGATATTGTAACTCTACCTAGTTATAATTCAAGAGAAGTAATATTTAACTGTACCAATGCTTTAAAAGATCATTTTAATATTGATAAATGGTCTATTAATCAACCTGTAAATTTATCTTCGATTTATACTCTGTTAGATAGGGTAAAAGGAGTACAAACAGTTCAAAGTGTGAAACTAGAAACTAAAGTTGGCGGTAATTATTCTAGTTTTGATTACGACATAGAAGGGGCAACCAGGAGTAATATAGTATACCCGTCATTAGACCCAATGATATTTGAATTAAAATACCCGAACATCGATATACAGGGTAGAGTAACAACATTATAAGATGGCAATATATAAATTATTTAGTTCAAAAGACAGCTTTGTTTACACCGAAAAGCCTCTAGCTAATGTAGGTAGAGATGAACTACTAGAAGTAGGCGGCTATAAGACTTCTGGAGGAGGTCAAACAATTCGTACTTTCATACAATTTGACTCTACAGAACTAGCAAATATTTTAGATAATAAGGCTAATGGACAATCGGTTAAGACAGACTTGCATCTATATCTTAGCTATGCAAACGAATTGCCAATAGAGTTTAACCTTAACTGTTATCCCTTGGCAGAAGACTGGGATGAAGGCACGGGTAAGTTCGGAGACTCACCAGATAATAAGACAGGGTGTAGTTGGAGATACAGACTAGCCGGTACTACAGAAAGATGGAAATCAGGTAGTTTTGATGCTTATACAACAGCATCTTTCTTAGAAAGTAATAAAGGCGGAGGAACTTGGTATACAGGTTCAGCAAACGGTGACGTAGAAGTTACTCAATCGTTTAATAAAAACTCAGATCTAGACGTTAATTTAAACGTAACTCCGATAGTCCTTCAACACTATAGCGGTAGCCTTGACAACTACGGTATGGTAGTAAAACTACCGGATAATTTAGAGTTTAACACGTCTGCCTCTATAAGATTAAAGTATTACGGGAACGATACTAATACAATTTACCCACCTAGTTTAGATATTAAATGGGACGATTATACTCATTCATCTACATTGACTGAAATTACAGACCCTGAAGTTGTAATAAGTATAAAAAATAACAAAGGAAGCTATACAGACGAAGGTAAACAGAGATTTAGAATACACTCTAGACCTAAATATCCAACAAGAACATTTACAACTTCATCTGCCTATTTAACCAACTATACATTACCTACAGCTTCCTACTGGGGATTGAGAGATGAGAATACCGAAGAAATGGTATTTGATTTTGATACGACGTATACTAAAATTAGTGCTGATAATACTTCTAATTACTTTGATGTATATATGGAAGGATTACAGCCTGAAAGATATTATAGATTATTAATTAAGACTGAAATTGACGGATCTACGTCTATCGTAGACACAGACCAGGTTTTTAAGGTAGTAAGAAATGGCTAAGAAAGTAGAAATAAAAAAAACCGTATTTGATCGAAAAGGATACAGAGGAGTTATCGACAGTAAGTTTAAGTTTTTCAAAGAACTTGAACCTGTTGTTGATCCTGATACTATAGAAGAGCTTTTCAGATTATACGATAAACTCTACGCTTTAATTCCAATAGAAGGAGAAGAACAGTCTCATCAATACTTAGTAGAAAGAAGCTCAGAATTATACAAAATAGATACCCAGCTGGAAAGTATTCAACCTCTATTAGATGAAGTAGCATCTTTAAGAGGGCAGATATTGGAGAGCAACAGACGTATATTAGAGCTAGAAACTCAACTTGCAGGTGGCGGAGAACTTGATTTTGCCTCTGCTGAACAAATGGAACTATTAAGAACACAGCTTGAAACAGCTAACGCTACTATCGCAACACTCGAGCAAGCTAATACACTAGCTAATAGGGCAACCGAACAAGCAACCGCAGCCGCAACCGCAGCCGCAACAAAAGCCGCTGAAGAAGCAAAACAAGCAGCAGCAGCAGCTTCTGCAGCAGCAGCATCTGAAGCTACAACATCAACAACCCCAACTACTCCACCAGCAGTTCAAGATATTATAAACCAGTTTAATAAGAAAAGAAGCCAATTATACTACGCTATGAAAGCTTTAGAAAAACCGGGTTACATATCAATAAACGTATTTCAACGTGGCAGAGGGTCAACTGGCTACTACAGTAGGTACGGACGTCGATTCTTTCCATGGCTGTACGAAGATACAGGTGATGATCGATATAACGGCCAATATAGGTATAAACTATTAGCAGATAATACCTCAGAAGCAGGCTCTATAACTATAGAATTTGTAGTAACAGAATTAGAAAAAGGTGGATATACTGCTGAAGAAATAGTGCAAGCTATAAATTTAAAAAAGAGGTTTAATGGAAACGTTAGCGTTAGAGTTATAAAGTATAAAGATGAAGATAGAGAAGATAAAGTAGGATACAGATATACTAAATAAGTATGGCAAAGATAACATATACATTATTAGATAGAGAATTTAACTCTATACCGGAGAACGAGAACTACTCTTCGGCTGATCTTAATTTGATCGATTCTTTCGAAATAAATAAAAACTATAAACCGGAACGACATTATATAGAAAGTCATTTCTATTCATTAAATAATAAAAAAATATTTTCGGTTTATGATTACAAGCTTAATACTTCTACAGAAACATCAGCTGAGGGAGATATTACAAGCCTTTCATTAGAACCAGAAAAACTCTCAATTGAAAACGGTTTCACAGGTGTTGATCATAAAATAGTATTCCATTTTCTAAACGATCTATATACATACACCTCTGATAAACAACGTTTTTATATTAATAGTATATCTCAAGATAGAACAGAAATACTTCTTTATTCTGATAAAATAGATGTTAACAGAATTATTAACATAACAGAAGATTTAAAAGAGAAAATTTCTAATGAATCTTATTTTGAAGAATATTGGCTTAATTTAGGAGATAACGATTTATTTATCGTAACTAATATAGATGTATTTGAATTAGACGATAAATATACCGTAGCTTTAAAACTATACGAACCTTTACCGGAACGTTTTGAACTAAAATATGAAGCACAGCTAGTAGAGAAAATAAGCGACTCTTTAGTTGTAGAAGTACAAGTTGATGTAGAAGAGGAACCGGAAGTATTCCCAAAGTTGAGACAAGCAAACTTTGACGTAGAGTTAGACTTAAATACTCCTACTCCTACTCAATACTTTAATTATGACGAGCTATTTAGTTATTCTAATTTAAATTCAAATAGAGAAATATTTTCTTACATAAATGAGAATAGTGTAGATATAAACATTAACTATTCTAATTATGAAAACTTTATCAATTTTTCCTCAGCAAAAGAAAGATTAGAAAATTTTAAATATAAAGTACAACTACTTCAAACATATCAAAGCAGTAAAGATCAAATCTCTAACTCTACCAACAATTCAGGGAGTTCCGCTCACTACGACAACCTTATTAAAGGTGTAGTAGATAACTTTGATCATTACGAAAAGTTTTTATACTTTGAAAGCGGCTCCAACAGTTGGCCGAAAAGCACATCAGTTAAACCCCACGTTAACCTGCACTCAACTTCAACTGAAGCTATAAGTTGGTATGCAAATCAATTAACAAGCGCCTCTAATTATGATGTATCCAATTATGATTTATTAGCTAATGCATTACCCTCTTATATAGCAGAAGATACTAACAACAGTAGTGCAGTTCTGTTTACTCACATGATAGGGCAGCATTTTGATAACTTATGGATATATACTAAAGCAGTAACAGATAAGTACAATAACGATAATAGAGTTGATGTAGGTATATCAAAGGATTTAGTAAGAGATGCTTTAACTAGCTTAGGTACTAAGTTGTATAATTCTGCCGAAGGCACTAACGACTTATTTAGGTATATAATTTCCGATACTTATGATAGCGGTAGTATAGAAGAGATAGTTAATACTTTTATAGAAGTACCGAATATACCAACAGACCGCCAACCTATTTCCAGAAAAAACTACGAAGGCGAACTTTATAAAAGGATATACCACAACCTTCCCTTTCTATTAAAAAGTAAAGGTACAGAAAGAGGCCTACGAGCACTTATAAACTGTTTTGGTATACCTTCTGACTTTTTAACTATTAAGCAATACGGAGGTCAAATAATAGGCTCAGATAAGTTTTTAGGGTATGAAGGAGAATCTACCAGCTCTATAGGTAAAGTACGATATGAAACTAGAGCTAGCGGTTCAGTAGGTAGAGTCTTAACTCAAGATAAATCTATACAGAAAACAGAGGAAGATAAAACACAGGATATTCATAGATTAGAGGTAGGCTTTTCCCCTTCCGATAATATCAATGATTATATACTATCTCAACTACCCTCTTCATTTAATATAGACGACTATATAGGAGATCCAAGAGATTTAAATAAAAACTCCTATACAGACTTATTTAAAGAAGCCCATAGAGTATTGCACGCTAGTGTAGAGCGAACTCAACTAAATGATTTCGTTAGAATATTAAAGTTTTATGATAACGTATTATTTAAGATGATCAAAGACTTTATACCCGCAAAAGCAACTTTAGATGCAGGTATAATTATTAAACCGCACATTCTTAATAGATCAAAAGTTAAATCACCTGATTTATCTGGAACTAGACCAGAATACACCGGTAGTATAGATACAGCATTCGTCTCTGGGTCTCAAGGAGGTGTGTACGATACAACAAGTATAACAAATACAACTGCTCATACACTAACTATCCCCACTCTTTTAGGTTCTACAACTTTTGCAGTAGATAGAGAAGAACCTATGTTTAACGGCGAACTTAGCGGTAGCCATATAGAAATTACCGATGGCGAACTAAACTCAGGTAATAAATTTAAAACAGTTAATATTCCTAATCTAAAGTATGACATCATACCTGTTGACCAAAGTGTGGGTGCAGTCTACACATCTTTCAATGCCTCTACAGCAAACGAATCAACAGACGAATTAGCATGTGGAATGTCGTATACCTTACAAACATACTACCATGATGGAGAATTACAGTACCCTGAATTAGGAGATCGTGTTTTCCCAACTATAAACTCAGCAGTAGGATTAGACGGAAACGGTAGATGGTATAGAGTTCCTCAAGCAGGTATAGTAATAGCTATATCTGGTTCTGCAGACCTCGGTAAAGTCTATGCAGTTACTCCTTGTAGTAATTTCGACAGTACACCACCTTCTGGATATACAGCTGCCTGGTCTATCCCCTCTTACATAAACGCTGCTACATCAGCATCTAAAGGATTCTATATTTATGGAGCAACAGAATCTGATGCAACATATCATGCAACAGCTTCCCTAGAATCTGATCCAAGCACTAAAGTGTACGCTACCGGTACTGTAGGTATGAATAGCGGAGCACCGAATTACATTGTGACAAAAACTATAAATACCACAGCACTAGCAGACGGTGAGAATGTATTTTTAGATGTTACTTTAGCAGATGCTAACGGTAATATGGGAGCATTTGCTCCTAATGTATCTAGCTTACTAACATTAACAGCTAGTTTAAAAGATACTAATATACCTACAGGTTATACTACTAGGTTCACAACATCTAATTATAACACTAACGAAACCTCTAATACAACAGGTAATTTCTATTTTGTTTTAGAGAATATACCTCCTAACACAGTCGGTACATGGTACTTTAACCTAACCTCTACAGGTGGTGGAACTAGTTACAGTAATAGTGGAAACCTATATAATAGCTCTACAAGGATTTTTGGTATAGGTAATAATACCCACCAACTTACTGCTGGTACAGTTACACTCACATCTTACATAGTAGATAGCGCAGGTAATCAAGGACCTAACGTAACTGATCAAATACAGTTCTCTCCACAAAGTGGTAATTTATACGTGATAGGTAATACAAATACATCACAACTTACATCCGGTTATCAACAGTTCTCTATAGGGGTAAATGTTGAACCAAACTACTTAAATTGGAGCTTGATAAAATCCAGCTGGATTAGCATATCAGGAGCTAGTGGTACAGGTGATGATAGTTCAATCAATGTCTATATATCCGCCAATACTAGTTCAAATAATAGGTTCGGTTCTATAACATTAAGAGATTCTAACAATACTTCATTGGATGCCATTTTAATCGTACAGGCAGGAGAGAATTGTATCGCTCCTCATACCCTTATAACGATGGGGGACGGTACATCAAAACCAGCTGGAGAATTACAAGTAGGAGATGAAATAAGAACTAAACATGAAAAAACATTAGAGAAAACTTATGATAGAATAACCAGGAAAGAAGTTTATACCTCTCCAAGAGTTAAGGTATACATAGGTGATAAAGAAATAGTATGTTCACCTGGGCATAGATTCTATGTAGATAATGCTTCCGATTGGGTAGCAGTTACAGACTTAAAAGAAGGAGATACCTTATCAGGTAAAACATATATAAAAACAGAGGAGCATAGTGACGGAGATGTAATTAAACTTTCTGTTGCTAACTCTAAAACATATATTTCAGAAGGTATATTATCACATAATGTGAAAGGCGACGACTATTATTATTGGAATTAAATATTATTATGTTTTACTATAAAGTTGAAGACCGGTATAATAAGAAAATGTATAGTGGTAATAATCATATCAAACTAGAGAAGTATCTCTATTTATAATAAAAGTATAATATGCCAACGCAAGGAGTATTTTCAAATATTGCAGTACCAAGTGGTTCTATAAATGTACTATATAGAACTATAAACGGTGAAGACCATATTAAAGCCATAACCGTTTCGGATAAAGACATATTAGATAATGACCCGGCAACCGATATCGGTGTATCACTAGAGCAGTTAGAAACTATAAGATTACCATTATCATCATCTGGAGAACTTACAACACTAACTGTACTGTCTGTTACCAAAAAAAATGGATACCACTTCCTAGATGTGCAAGATACTGTAGTTGATAACATCAGCGGGTTTACTACTGCTAGTATCGCCATCACTCCATTTCTACAGGAATCCTTCTTCTATAACGACTTTAATGCTTTACTAAGTAACGCATCAGAACCAGAAGAATCTAGTTTAAGGTTTGATGTAGATAGAACAGGAGGTCAAGCACACCCAAATAACTTTAACGCTTTAGCGGGTGTTGGTACCCTAACAATGGGTGAAATGAGGTATTCATCTGTAGGTCCTGAAAGCACCCCCGAACCAGTAATAAGTTACTCAAATGGAGATTATATAGCCTCTGTAACTTCCTCTGTTAAGAGTTTCCATGTAAACAGAGACTTAGATTTAAAAGTACTTGAACCTGAAATAATTAATAACCTAGGAATACCTCAGGAATCTGTAATTAACATTAATCCTAATTTATATAATAACCCTTTCTTCAGTTTTAACGCCACCGCAAGTTTAAGTATAGAGATAGACGATAATCCTAATTTTAATAATGTAACTAATAACTTTATATCTGGTGCTATTGCTGAACAGCTATACTATAACGGTGTTATAAACGCTAAGTATATACCGTTTAGTACCTTTATAGAGTCTGGAAGCTTCTCAGGAGGATACGCATACGTAAGACTTAAACAGAGAAATAGAGTAGGGTATATATCTGACACAAGTACAACAATAGAAGTTACACCTTTTCTTTCAAGTAACCCACAAACCCCTAGCTTCCTTAATGTCAGTTTATTTTATTTAGATCAACAACCTTACGCTAAACCAGCACTCGTTCAAGATTCTAATTATACTAGTACAGGTTATATTAACGCTAGATATAACGGTACTAAAACCAGTGAAGCTGACTTTTCAGGAATTTCACCAGCAGTAGCAGCCAAACTTTTAGAAGTTGCTATATATAGATCTGATGAGGATAATGGATTTATATGCTCACAGTCTTTACAAGATAGAACTGTGAGTAGTATACTATTTGAAGGTCCAACCGAATTACCAACTGTTTCCACAGTTGCTATAGGAACTGTTAATACAGCTGTAAATTCTACGGACTCTACAACAATAAATGTTAAAGGAGTTAACAATAGGATTCCTCAACCCGGTGATATAATTAGTATACAAGCAGAACAAATGCAAATACTTACAGTAACTAAGCTACCTAGTACCGATGGTAGGCCTTTCTACGACTTATTTGTTAATAGAGGCTTTGGAGGAACTACAGCAACTACACACCCTCAATACTACAATGTATTTAGACTTTCAGGTGCAAAATTACTCACTATTGATAAAAGCCGTTTAGTGGCTGTTTCTAATAAGAAAGTATGGATTAAAGCTAATAGAAATATAATAAGAACTAATGACAGAGGTTTCGTGGTAGAAGTATCCGAAGTATGCTCTGTATAAAAAGAATAAACCAAGATATTTATATAATATAAAACAAAGTTAGAAAATGGGATACTTAAATAATTCAGTCGTAACAGTCGACGCAATCTTAACCAAAAAAGGAAGAGAGTTGTTAGCTAGAGGAGATGGCTCTTTCCGTATTACACAGTTTGCTTTAGGAGATGACGAGATTGATTATACTCTTTATAATACATCACATCCATCTGGTTCTGCTTACTATGGAGAAGCTATAGAGAATATGCCGCTTTTAGAAGCCTTTCCTGATGAAAATCAAATAATGAAGTACAAATTAACAACTCTACCTAGAGGTACTGCTAAGCTACCTATACTAGAGGCTGGTTTTGCTTCTATTACATTAAAACAAGGTGCTTCCTTAACTATTACTCCTCAAACACTTAACTTTTTAGGTACATCACAAGCTTATGAATCAAGCGGGTATACTGCTACTATTGCAGATGTAAGACTCCTTTCTAACTTTACCGGTGTCGGCGTTAACTCAGCAGAAGCAGAAAGATTAAATCAAACTACTTCACTAGGAACTAATGTATCCAAGACAGTAATAGGAACATCAATAAACCTTACAGGAACTACAATTAACACATTATACGGTTCTTCTAGTAGTGTTCTTACAAGCACACTAACATTAATAGGTAGAGATAGTGGAGCTAGAATTACTATTCCTATAAACATAACCAAAGTAAACTAATAAAAGATGTCATTTAAACAATTTGAAAACGAAGACGTAATAGTAAGTGCAGATTCTGTATCATCCACAGTATGGTCTACTGATACTTACGAATTAACCACATTCTTTACATCCTCTACCCAAGAAGCAGCTTCAAGTGGTGAGTACTATTTAAATGTATATCAAACAGGTTCAGATCTAGCTAATTCATCAACTCAATTTTCTATTGCATATGGTCATCAAAATGGATTAGGATCTACCGTATATAATAGTAACGTTGAGGGTAAATCACCTACTTCTACTATTTTCGGACAGTATAGGTCTTTAGTATTAGGAGATGAAGAAAGAGATTTACTTTTTGGAGGAGTTACATCTACTAAAGGATTTTATGCTATATCAGTAGATCGAGCAAGATATAAAGAAAAACTTTTACCAGGTACATTTAATATTACATTAGACGATGGTTCTAGTACACCACTAACACTTACAGATAACAGTGGACAAGTATCTACAGTAACCTTTAACGATGCAGGAAGAGTTTACGATATTATTACCGGTTCAAACGGTACAGCTTATGATAGCGGAACAGGCTATACAGAAGGATCTTATGTAGCTTCTTACGGTAAATTCTTACCAGATATTGGAGTTATTATTCTAAACGGTCAAGCTCTAGATCATAGATTAACCGGTTTAAACTTTAATACTGGATCTGCAGTTACTAATGGAGTTAATAATGCAACGCTTTTTAAAACACTAACAAGCTTTAAATTAAATTCTGAAGAAACTATTTCATCAAATTATGTTTTTGTAAGAGTGAGAAATAGTGAATTTAATTACTCTAATAACCCATCCAATATTACAGGTTCAGGAGAGCTTAGACATAATGCAATGGTGAACAATCCACAGGCTTATATTACTTCTGTCGGTCTTTATAATGATAATAACGATTTATTAGGTGTTGCAAAATTATCTAAACCGCTATTAAAAGACTTTACAAAAGAAGCCCTAATAAGAATCAAACTTGATTATTAATGAATGGCTGCCTACAAAAAATTAAAAAGAGAAGACTCATACTTAACCACGTATGTAGCTCATAAATCCTTCACAGTAAGTGGTAGTCAACACGACGATTTAGGAGTAGAAACTTATATAGGTATATCAGGTTCTGGAGCATGGCTGCCAAGTGGCAGTGATTCTAGACTAGTAGGTACAGATTTTGAACATGATACTAGATTAGTATACAACAGTATACACCACCTATACTACTCGGGGTACGACAGTACAGGTTTACCTTCTACAGGATCAGATTCAGTTTCAGGGTCTGCTTATGAAAACTACTTACAGAGTTCCTATACAGCTTATCAAAGAAGAGCTCAAGAAGATTTTACTGTCATCTCTATACCTAGAGAATTATTTGGTACATACATTAAACCAGGCAGCGTAAGACTACATCCAGCAGAGATTATATCTAGCTCAAATTATGCTTTTGACTCTAGCAACCCATCTGATGAATTTGTATCACAGAGTTTTGTCGATACTGTTGGTACAGTTTATGGCGGTACTCAAGTACTTCAAGACGGAGATTATGTAGAAAACGAAGGTAACTATGTAAATGAATTAGTAGAGGAATTTGTTACACCCGGCTTTGACGACTATAGCACAGTTCTAATAGATGATAAAAACGGTAACTTAATTCTCTCAGCTTCTAACCCACAAAGGATTGTCGGTAATGTTATTTACTCACATGGTATGATAGTTATAACTAACCCTCAGGTTGGTGCCTACTACTCATATTATTTCTCAGGTAGCTTATCTTGGCAATCTTCCCATCCTATTTATACATATAACTACCATTGTCCTATTAAGGAAAATGAATTTAACTTTAGTTCAAACCCGTCTTCTATAAAAAATGGTACTTCCGGAAGTATAGCAGACAATATAACAGGAAGTTACTTCAAACCTTATTTTACGACAGTAGGGTTATATAATGATGCTCATGAATTAGTTGCTGTCGGTAAATTGGCACAACCAACACCAGTATCAGATAATAATGAAACAACAGTAGTCGTAAAACTAGATATGTAAACCATGGCAATAACATTAAGAAATAATAAAGGAGCTTCTTTAACATATGAAGAATTAGATTTAAATTTTCATAATTTCTTCTATTCAGCTTCTGTTAGTAGCGATAGTAAGCAATTAACCTTACACTATACCGGTAGTGCACTCCAATCAGCAGGCGGTATCAATATAGCTTTAAACACATATACAGGATCTTCAGAAGTAGCAGGTAATGTAAATGAATTTCAATATAACCTAGACGGTACTAACTTTGCAGGAGCATCCGGACTAGTATATGACTCAGCTGTTAATGGAGTAGGTATCGGAACTACTTCTTTAAATACTGGAGAAAAATTTAGAATAGAGGGCGGTAATGTAGTCTTAGAAGACAGTAGCTTATATATTTCTCAAGGAAATCTTTCAGGTAGTATTTCATACGGAGGCACAACCAGAGATATGAGTATTAGAAACTGGCATGTTGATAACAACTCAGATATAGTATTTTTTGCAGGTGGAGAAGAAAGATTCCGTATTAAAGGAGATGGTACTTTAACTCAAAATGGAGCTGACAGTAGTTTAGGTAATACTGTATTAAGTGGAAGTATAGTTTTCGGTAAGACACATGAAGATACTTACCGTAGCAAGTTGATGACTTGGGATTCAGCTAACCTTAGAATAGAAAATAATAACACATACAACCTACTAAGAGGTAACGAAAGAGGAATTATATTAGAAGGACCACAAACAGGACAAGTCGTAGTAGGTGTACAATCAACCTCAGGTAATGAAGGATTCTCAATCATTTCAGCTCCTCCTACATCATCTGACGAACCTACCTATAATAAATTAGTAGCAAATTTTGCAGCTAATGGAAGCGTTGGAATAGGTACTTCTGATACTCCGAATGGATATTTACTAACTGTTTCAGGTAGTATCTCTGGTTCAGCCGGAATGTATATAGCAGGCAATACAGTTGTATCAGGATCACTAACTTCTAGATCAAACTTGTTTGTTGATCAAGCAACCACTTTATCAGGTTCTGTCACATTAAACACAGTAAACAATGCAGCAAGTGCAACTAATTATGATTTCTTAGTTAGGGAAACTAATGGAAACGTAGCTAAACAAGTTAACGCAGCTCCAATTCCTGTAGGAGGTATTATAATGTGGTCTGGTACTATAGCAACTATTCCATCAGGCTGGTCTCTTTGTGACGGGACAAATAGTACACCAGATTTAAGAAATAAATTCATAGTAGGTGCACATTCAGATTTAAGTGGAACCGCTAAATCTAATATCGAAGGAGCTTCTAACTTTAATCAAACTGGTGGTGATATTTCTCACAATCATGGAGGCAATACAGGTAATCATACATTAAGTTCTTCTCAAATACCTTCTCATAATCATACATATAAAGATTCTTACTTTATAGAATACAATAACCCAGGAGTAGGAGCTGGTGGTGCTATAGGAGGAGTAGATTACGTCGGACCTACTAAGTACAAAGGTAGTGGAGATAGTGACGGAGACAACAGATGGGTATACTGGAGATCCGGAACTACAAACAATAAAGGATCAGGACAAGGACATAATCACAGTATTTCAACCGATAATCATTTACCTCCATATTTCGCCTTAGCTTATATTATGTATACGGGCTAATTAGCGAATTGGAGCGTATTTATAATAAAGGACAGACAGAATGGCTATAACGTTTAGAGACGAAAAGGGTGCTCCTCTAACTCATGAGGAATTAGATGCTAATTTTAGGTCGTTTTTCTTTACTGCATCCTTTGGAGATAACAACTTAACTCTTCAAAGAAAAGACGGAGTAACAGTAAACGTACCAGTTGGTGGAGAAGCATTTGCTGACTTTCAAGCAAATGGTGGATCTATTGGTGATGTATTTATAGCTAACAGTCAAATGACTGGTAGTAGAATTATTATAGATCTACTACAAGGTCAATTCTACGACAAAACAAAAGCAATGAACTCCGATGGAGGAGGTCTGAGCTCGGATGAATGGTATATAGATTTTGAACCGGCAGCATCTGCTCCTTACTATGTACATTTTGGTTCTAATTTTGCAATTTCTTCTAGTGGACATCTGTATGCTTCTGGAGCTGTAATAGAAGGGGATATAACTGCATCTGGCGGACTTATTGGAGGTTTCTCTGTTAATAGAGATGCAATTTCCGGTCCTCTAACACTCGGTACTCCTTCCTTCTTTATCTCAGGTTCAGCAGGTAATGATGATCACTTTATATCAGCTTCTAACTTTAATATAAAAGGAAGCGGGGATATTACAGGTTCAGCTGTATTATTCTCCGGAGGTACTATTGCCGGTTGGGATATAACTAACTCTCAAATACGTAAAGGGTCAAATATAGTGTTAGATGCTACGAACGAAAGTATCTACATTAATAACTCTACTTTCGGTAATGAAGGTATTCAATTAGAATACAATAGTGGAGCACCAAGATTTTATGTTGGAGACGGTTCAAGTAGTTTTGTTAAGTATGACGGAACTAATGTCACTGTAGCAACAAGCCTGCTAGAAATCTCAGCATCTAATATAGAAATATCATCTACCGAAGCTTCTATGTCTTTAGGTAACGGAAATATTGAGCTTTTAGGTCAGGATGGTAAAATTATAGCAGGTACTACTAATAAGGTAACTCTACAAGGAAATGCTACAGATGCATTTTTAGTAGCAGGTACAAAAACAGGATTTGCAACAGATGATGCCGGTATTATAATCGGTATGGATGCTACTGTTCCTACATTGGATCTTACGAAAGATGCAAGTAACTATGTAAGGTTCGATACAACAAGTGGTGTTGATATTAAGACAGATACGTTTAAGTTAGATACAACTTATTTCGACATTGATACAAGTACACAAAGACTTAATATATTTGATACTGCTTCTGCAGAAATTATTAGATTAGGAGAAATATCAGATGATGCTTCTGATCTATACGGTTTAAAAATTTATAACGGCTCTGGTACCGGTAGTGCTGATACGATAGCAATGTTCGGCCAACAGGGTAATAAAATCGGAGGTTGGGAAATAACCGACTCTCAGATAAGAACAGTACCTAGTTCTGGTTTTGGAGGTTCTTACGGAGCTGATGAAACAGGACTTATAATACATTCAGATGGTAAGTTAGAATCTTCTAATTTTGTTACCAATGTTAAAGGGTGGAGAATAGATACCGCCGGTAATGGTTCTGCTGAATTTGAAAATATGAGAATACGTGGTACTTTAAGAACCACAGTATTTGAAAAAGAAAGTGTAAACGTAGTCGGAGGACAATTAATGGTTGCTAATGCAACTACTATTGAACCTCTACGAGATGCTGATGGAACTATTATAGCTGGTTCATCTTCGTATGCAGATACAGCTGTTACTTTTTCTGTAGCTAATGTTTCTGGATTTGCAGAAGGAGAAATTATAAAAGCAAAATCAGTAGATGCAACAGGTTTTTCAGTAGAGTACTTCTACGTATCAGGTAGCTCTAGATATTCAGAACATGGTAACTTATCCTACAATACAGGTTCCATAGACCCTGATGGATTAGCTGGAGAGATATACGTTGAAAGATCGTTTGGAGGAGCACCAGCTGCTTCTTCATCTCTAACTACCCTATCTTCCGAAATACCAGATGATATAGTTACTACTATTGATGTAACTTCTGCTACAGGTATTACCACTCAGAATATTTTAAAAATAGGTGATGAGAGGTTAAAAGTTACCGCTATCAACGGCACTACTTTTACTGTAATAAGAGGGTACCATGACACAGCTCCTAATTCTCATATAAACGGTAGCACAGTCTTTTTAGTAAATACAGATAATGAATTTTTAGCAGGACTAGTATCCTCAGCTAAACCATACAATGAAGGTCAAGTATTAGTTTCTACCGGTGTATATAATCCTTCTGAAAATATATCTTCTGGGTATATCCTAATGAATGCTAATCCTAGAGATGTTTCTACTCCATATATGGATATAGTAGAAAGAACAGGATCAGGAGTATATGATTTAGAATTAAGATCTAGATTAGGTGACCTATCAGGTTTATCATCAGGCTACTTATACGGTAATAACGAACCAGGATTTGGTTTATATACTGAGAATGGATTCTTTAAAGGTGCTATTACTGCTGATACAGGATCTATAGCAGGTATACTTCATGTAGCAACAGTACAAGGAGGTTTAGAAACTGGACAGAAGATATCTATCGGTAGAGATGTTTCTGGTACCAATGATGGTATATATGTAAACAACAATAACTACTGGTACACAGACGGTGCTTGGAAAGTAGGCGGTGCAACTAATTTTATATCTCTAGATAATTTTACTGATGGTAATCTAGTAGTAAGAACTGAAACCTTTACTTTAGATACTCCTAATATGATAATTTCTAGTTCCCTTAATAACGGAACTATGACATTAGGTGCTAATGCTGATACTATTACAGAAACAGCAGAAGCAGGTATATACATGGACGGTAACGGCAAGTTTAGAGTCGGAACCGGAACTACAGGCAACAATTACATATATTGGGATGGTAGTACTTTAAATATTAAAGGTGCTATCGATATAACAGGAGGTACGGGTGTTAATACAGACGAACTTAATGCTGCTACTAGCTCAGCCATAACTACAGCTAATGAATTTACTAATCAGTCTACAGCATCACTATCAGGTTCTATATCCGATGTAACAGATGAACTTGATGATAAAATATTTACTGACAGTACCGGTAGAGCAGTAAAAGCACCAACAGCTAACACAGAAGGATTATATTTAGCATCTACTAATATAGGATTCTATAAAGACGGAGAATGGAAAACCTACATGGATAATGAAGGGGATTTCTTTTTAACTGGATCGGCAGGAAATAAATTAGCATGGGATTCTTCAACAGGAGTCTTAGAAATAGCTGGTGCAATTAACATAACCGGAGGTAATGCAGCAACACAAGATTACGTAACTGGCAGTATTGACAGTATATCAGGTTCTTTAGCTAGCTCTATATCATCTTCTAATTCTGAATTATCTAGTTCTATTAGTTCTTCTAATGCTACACTAGTTAGTCAACTTAATGCAGTAGAATCTTTAGCGGAAGGAAAAACATCTATATTCAAACAAGCCACTGCTCCTGCTACTGAAAGTAGAATTAATGGAGATATGTGGATCGACTCTGACGATCAAAACAGAGTATACATTTTTGATATAGGTACTGAAACCTGGGTAACTACACCAGACGGCACTTACGATCAAACAGACCTTATAAATCAAACATCTTCTTCTTTATCTGGCTCTATAGCTTTAGATATATTCACAGATGCAACCGGTAAATTAGTCAGAACACCAGATACTTCTTCAGCAGGACTTTACTTAGGAGATACTAACTTAGGGTTTTACGATGATGGTGAGTGGAAAACATACATGGCCAATAATGGTAATTTCTACCTAACAGGTAGTGATTCAAATTACCTATTTTGGGATGGTACTAGTTTAAATATAGCAGGTTCAATAAATATTACTTCTGGAAATGCAGCAACAACAAGCTCAGTTTCAGATGCACAAATAGCAGCTCAGAATTTCGCAGCAACAGCTTCTGCTAATGCAGTAACAAGTGGTAGTAATGCAGCAGATGCAGCTTTAACCTCATCTATAGATTACGCTAATCAAGCTACTGCTTCTTTATCAGGCTCTATAGCAACAGATATTTCTGCTTCTAATCTAAATGTTAATCAAATATCAGCATCACAAGCATTAATAAATGACGGAGTAACAGGATTCTTAGACGGTAAGAACTCTGTATTTAGACAACAAACAGAACCTAGTTCAACTGGAAGAGTAGATGGTGATATTTGGATAGATACCAATAGTGATCCTGCAAATAAAGTATACGTATGGGCAACTGATACATTTGTAGCAACACCAGACGGTACCTACGATCAATCAGGACTTATAAGTCAAACATCAGGTTCGATAGCTGCTGACATATTTACAGACTCTACTGGTAAATTAGTAAAAACACCTAATCTATCAGGAGCAGGTTTATTCTTAGGAGATTCTAACTTAGGATTTTACGGTGACGGTAAGTGGAAAACTTACATGGCTAACAACGGTAACTTCTTCCTTACAGGTAGTGATGGCGGTTTCCTAAAATGGCAAAACGGAGCACTTGAAATCAAAGGTTCTATTAATATAGTCGGTGGAAATGCTGCAACACAAGATTTCGTAAATTCAGCAACAGGCTCAATTTCAAGTTCTTTATCAAGCTCTATAAGTGATAGTTTTATAGCTAACTCATCTTCAGCTGCAAACGCTCAACAAACCGCTGTTATAGCATCCGGAGAAGCAGCATTAGCTGAACAAACAGCTTTAACCGCTTCTGCTTTAGCAACAACTGCTACAGAAAGAACAGTAGATGCAGATGGTAAAATAACATTTAATCCAACACCTTCAGGTACTGGATTATTTATGAGTGCTGATAACTTAGGTTATTATGATACTAATACTTGGAAAACTTACATGTCTGCATCAGGTGATTTTTATCTTGCTGGAGACGGAAATAACGGACTTTCATGGGATGGTTCTGATTTAAGTATTGATGGTACGATAGTAGCTAGAGACGGTTCAATAGGAGGTATAACATTAGAAAGTAATAAACTATACAACGGAACAGGTACACACGGTAACTCTAATACAGGTTTCTATATAGATTCTTCTAGTAAGTTTTCATTAGGAGATAAATTAGTTTGGGACGGAACAACCCTTACAGTTTCAGGTAATATAACAGTTACTAATTCAAATGATTTTGCTTCTCAAGCGGAGTTAGATGCAGCAACAGGCTCATTACAAAATAGTATAGACGGTATTAATAGTTCTACTAGCTCATTAGTAAATCCATCTTCTTATGCATTTGGAGGCGGTGGGTTTAGTTTAGGTAACGTACCAAGTCCTTCTGCCGGTCTACATTTAGGAGCAGATAAATTAGGATACCACAATGGTACCTCTTGGCTAACTTACATGGATAACTCAGGACACTTCTTACTATCAGGTTCAGGAGATGATTCATTATCTTGGAATGGAGCTACTTTAAGAATAGGTTCACCAGGTGTAGGTCCTTCATTAGCATATCAATTTGTCGGATCTTTAGATACCAACGTATTTGATATATCTTCAAACTTAACAGTAACATCAGTAACATCACCAGTAGTTGGAGTCAAATTACGAACTCCTTCAGACGGATGGAATAATGGATTACACTCCAAAGCTCTTTTTGACAGACAAGACGGAGGTATATTTGAATGGGATATTGTAGTAGGACCTCTTAACGCTAGAATGATGTTTGGTCTTTATAAGGAAAATCCATCATCCTTTTCTTACAGTCAGTTACCACATGCAATCTATATCGATACTTCAGGTAATATATCGATATACGAAAACGGAGGTAGCCCTTCAGGAATCTTAGCATCAAATGATTATACAGCAGATAACGACTATTCAGAAAATCAACAGTATAGGCTTAGAATTCAACCTCTACCGACAGGTGCAAGATATGAAATATTTAAAGATGGTGATTTCACAACACCTCATTCTACCTATGATTCATCTGCAAATGGAGTTACAGAGAGATATCTAAGACCAGGTATTTCAGTATATGAATCTGATCCTAATGCCGGAGTTATAGTACAAGCTATAGCTGGAGGTTCTAGTTTAGGAATAGCAACTAAAATATCAGGTAATACGATTCAAACAGGTGTATTAGAATCATCTAACTTATCTACTACTTTAGGTTCACAATTTAACTTAAATGACGGTACATTTAAATTAGGAGGTACTTCTTCACCTAAATTAAATTGGAACGGCAGTACATTATCAGTTGTTGGTAATATAACAGTTACAAACCCTGATAGCTTTGCAACACCTGCAGAAAAGAATAAAGAAGACTTTAAGATTATTCTTTTAGCTACAGGTAGTATAGGTTCTACCAATACAGACTCAGTAGCGTATCTAGCAAGTCAAGGATATACAGGTGGTAACGGCAGTACTCACTTCTACGATAATAATAATGACTCAGACGGCAACACCAACCCTGCTAATATTTCAGGATACGATACTCAAGACTACGATCTGTACATATTTGACTGTAGAAACTGGGCTATAAATGGTACAGAAATAAAGCTAGCTCTTGATTTATTTGATAACGGTAAATCGGTTCTTATAGCAGGTAATGATAACACAGTAGCAAACTATACAGGTTCTTATAATACAGAGTGGCCGATTAAAGCAACAGTAGCACGAAGCGGTACAGGCTGGATGGTAGGACCATCAGCTTCGGGTAAAGGTTTACCTGCTTCTCATCCTATACTAGCAGGCATATCAGGTAATGTAGCAACTACAACTAGTGGTGATGGCGGTACAATAATCACACAGTTAAAAGCATTTCCTAAAGGTGGAACAGTAGTACAGCCATTTTCTATCACAGATGAAACAACATCTGTAACAAATACAAATGATGTATTTACAACTAGTGGAACTGGTCAAGGTATTACAAGTTTTATTGCCACTAACCCTAGAGGTGGTAGGATGGTTAATCTTAACTTATTCGCTTTAAATACCACAGGTGGGTATAGATCTCTATCAGAACAAGCAGCTAAAAACTTAACAAGTTTCTTACTTAGAACAGACCCTGCTATCGAAGCACACTATATGCAGGTTACTTCTATTACCGGTGAAATGGTAACAACAGGTAAGATTAATTCTTCTAACTTAAATGAAGGATCTGGTACATACACTACTGCCGGTACATTATTTGATTTAGATAATGGCGCAATAAAAAGTAAATCTTTTGCAATCGATAGTTCAGGTAATGCATTCTTCAAAGGTAATCTTTCAGGTGCTTCCGGTACATTCTCAGGAACATTGTCAGCTACAGCTGGTACTATTGGAGGTTGGACTTTAGGTAGTAATACTTTATCTAGTACTGGTATTGCTGATACTTCCGGGTATACCACAGGAGGTATTACCTTAAATGCAAACGGTAACGGAAGTATACATAGTAAAAACTTCTATATAGATACATCAGGTGATGCATTCTTTAGAGGAAGTTTGAGCGGTGCAGATATTACAGGAGCTACAGGTACTTTTGCCGGTCAAATAGAAGTTGGAGGTCAAAACCTAGATTCGGTAATCACTCAAACCTCTACAAATCAAAACTCATTATTCCCTAATCCTGACTTTGGAGAAATAGATCCTATATACACCTACAGACCATTTGGTGTATTTGCTACATATGGAAGTAATGTACGAGAAAATATCAGCTATTCAGGCTCTAATGCGGAATCAGGAATATTAGAACTACAAAGTGATAGTGACACCTCTATAGGTATGGCATTCTCAGCATTTACAGTAATACCTGGTCAAACATATAAGTTCTATATACGTATAGCTCATGAAGTTAATACGTCATCTAATGGAATGTATATTAGAGTTTATGAATCAACTAGCACATTAAGTTCAACTGAATTTTTTGTATCACAAAATGGTGCAAGTACAACCTGGGAAACCGGAGGTAAAGCTGGAACTGCTAGACCTCTTGAGAATAGAACTATAGATGGTGTAGCATCTTTTAGTGCTTTTGAAGACATTGCTTTCCATACTGATTATAAAATTTATCAATTTACTTATACAGCAACTTCTACTGCTAAAGCAGCATCTGTAAATATTTTAAACTGGACTGGAGGCGGAACAAACGGACTATACGTATCTAGAATGTCTGTTATCCCGGTATCACAAGATGTTTATACCGGTATCATAGGGGGTTGGACTATGGATAGCACAGGTATATTTGCCGGACCAAAAGATTCAAATGGATATGCAGACGCCGGCGGTATTACTCTATCGGCAGGTGGTTCTATACATGCCAAACAGTTCTACATAGATACCACAGGTGATGCATTCTTTAAAGGTACTTTAGCTATCGGTACAGGTAATAATATATTTAAAGCTACACCTGGTACAGGTATACAAGTTGGACATGCAACATTTGCATCTGCACCATTTAGAGTTACCGAAGCAGGATCAGTATCAGCAACCTTAGGAAATATAGGGAACTGGATTATTAGTTCTGGTGAATTGAGAGACAGTACTGGAAGAATTGAATTAGATCCTACAGATAGAGCTATTAGGATAAATGACAGTGGCGGTACTAATAGAGTAGAGATAAGCTCAGAGAATCTAAGCGCAGTATCCCCTACTAGAGCATTAGATGCAGGGTATGCTACTTTTGAAACCAGCATGTATACTAGAAGAGATTCTTCCTCTGTCGCAGCAACCGTTGCTTTTGATCAATCTAGTACAACTACTGTAAACCAGAAACTCTTCCAATTGGCTCAGTATACATCTTGGGGACCAGGTTATAGCGGTAGAGATATAAGTGCTTACAAATATACATCTGGATATACACACAGCGGTGGAGATCTACCTGTCATTCTTCCTATCGCAAGTAACCCAAGCACAGGTAGACTAACTGTACAAGTACCAGACCTATCAGACACTGGATATCCGACTAACACTTGGTACGATAAGTTTTCTGCAGCTTTTCTCCAACCAAACCAGATGAATCTAAAGTACGTTCTTCAAAGAGAAGAATCAGGAGGAACAAGCGGTCCTGCCTACTGGGCAGACGTATATGGTACTTTTACTTCAGTTAAGCTAGCTGAAACATTTACACCTAATTATGTTGGAGTAGGTAAAAATGACCTAAGACCTTTATCCCCAGGATCCTCAACATATGTAGGCTACGCATATTATTCATCAGATGAGAATGACTGGAATTGGAATGCTACTACTATAAGCAGAACATTCACGAATTTAACTGCAGGTACGTATAGATTAGGGGTAAAGTATGAGTTAGACTATAGTTTAAACCTAAACCTTACACAAGGTAATAACACTACAGGAGCATCAACGTATTCGCCTGCAATTTCTATAGATTTAAGACTGTATGAATTTCACGCAGAAAACACCCCAGTAACCTTCGGAACTTTCTCTCAAAAAGTAAACGTTGGATTAAACGGAGTACAGGTATCCGGTGTTTCCGGATCTGTAGTACTAGGAGAGGTAAATGATACCGGAGTAGCTTCAATTTACGGAGATGCATTAATTACCGGTAAACTTACTGCTAATACTACTGCATTCTCGGATGTAAGGTTAAAAGACAATATACAAGATATAGAGAACCCTCTAGAATTAATTGGTGGTCTACAACCTCGTTCATTCAATTGGAACCGTACTGTTAACCCATATGAAACTAGAGGTAACTCGTACGGATTTATTGCACAAGAAATAACAGGCAGTTTACCTGAATTAGTAGGTGTTGAATTAAGAGAGGTAGGGCATACACGTAACTTACTTACCTTAGATCAAATGCCAATTATAGCTCTAAATACAGCAGGAATAAAGGCTCTTTTAGAGAAAGTAGAAAGTCTAGAAACGAAAGTGCAACAGTTAGAAACTGAAGCAAGCGGCTCACAATAATAGAGAATATGAAAATCTTACAAACATTAGCGACAGAATATTTAGAAGATACTCCCTATAGAGAGTATACTCAAAAACTACTCTACCATTTAGTAAGTGCATTAAGTATACGTCAAGCTTACGGTAAAGACCAAGAGTTTATATTGATAACTGATACTCAAGGAAAAAGTATAATTGAAGATTTAGGTATATTTCCCTATACTACTATTACTACAGATCTAGATAATTGGCCTTATGCTAGACCATTTAGAAAGGTTGGATACAAGTTATACGGATTTGAACTTTACCCTGATGATGATATAATACATTTTGATAATGATGTTTTCATAAAAAATACTTTACCAGAATTTACTGATGTACTAGTACAAGGACATGAAGGTAATTTCCTTGAAATGCTTTGGGACGATTCAGACTATGTCTACGAAGGATGGGTATACCCACCTGCTGCAATGTCAGGCAGTGAGCATAAATTAACCAACAACTATAACCCTGGAGTATTAGGATTTAAAGCTAATAGTAGTATTAGAGAGCAGTTTGTTAACGACTACAACCAATATCTAAACACAAACACACTTAACCTCTTACAATTAAAAGAAGACAATCCCGCTCAATTTAACTCAATTTCAGGAGAAGAACACCAGTGGATAAATACAGCTTTAGAAGAATCATACCTATACCATTTATGTCAGGATAATGGTGTTAATGTTGTAGAAGCCCTAAACCCAGAAGTAGTTCCAACACCTTTAAAGTACGTCCGTGAAGAACGTAAACAAGGAGAGTTTATAGTTAGGCTTACAGAAAGACACTATGACTACTGGCAAGAGTTAGGGTATATACATCCATTTAATCGTAAAAGAAAACAAAAATCATTTATGGTGGATTTATTAGGAAATATAGAGACAGACCCAGTTGCTACTTTTATTCCTAATATGACCGAAGAAATAACTACCTTCTTAAAAAAGAGATACGGTACGTCTGAAAATCCTTCTAATGAAGAAATCGCAATGTGCCTTAAGAAAATCTGCTTACAGTAAGTAGTAGTTGCTTTTCTGGAATTAATTTCTTAAATTTATTAACTATGGTAACAGTACCCGGATGGACATATAAAGGACATCTCATAACAGATATTGCCGACATGCCAGAAGGTACGTACGGCTTTATATACGAGACATTTCATAAACCTACAGGTCAAAAGTACTTAGGTAAAAAAGTACTATACTTTGAACGTAATAAAAGATTAGGTAAAAGAGCCTTAGAAGCTTTGAGAGAAGAAAGAAAAGCTAAAGGTATAGGAGGTAGAGTTCCTCTTAAACAAAAAGTAATAACAGAATCAGACTGGAAAGATTACTACGGATCTCATAAAGATATACTTAAATTAGTAAAAGAAGATGGACCTACAAATTTTCAGAGAAAAATTCTTTGCTACGTTCCTAATAAGAAGCTACTAACATATTATGAATGTAAATACCTATTTATAAATGAAGTACTAGAAAACCGTGATAACTATATTAACGATAATATTCTAGGAAAATTTTATAGAAAAGACTTCGACTTATGATACAAATAAAAGAAATTATCGGATATCCGTCATTAGAATACCATTTAGATAATAATCTAACCTTATCTGAACATGTCTATCGTTATAGCTCGAAAGCGTTTATACAACTATTTAAAGAAGCAAGAGAGGCTTGGAGAGACGGTAAAATCGAATTGAATGAACAAGATACTCTTTTACTAGAGACTACCGATATAGGAGAATACGCAGAGTATAATGGAATGAGAGTTCCTTTAGACTTACCAATGGTATCTCCAAACTACAATCCAATGTTTGAAATTGGTAACTTAATCGATGAAATGATCGAAAATGAAGATACTATCGACGAAGCTACTACAATAGAGGAGATGATTGATTTTGATATGATTAAAGAACTAGTAGAATCTATCGGCGGTCAAATTGATATGGATAAGTTTAGAAAAGCAGTATCACTACAAAACGAAACTTTTGATTACAACGGCTTTGAAATGCTTAAAGCAGCTGTTAATTACATACCTGAAGCAGAGTATAAAGGTAAAAAAGTGCAACTTAATAAACCAAAACGTGGTGGTTCTAAAAAATTCTACGTTTATGTTAAGAATCCAAAAACAGGGAACGTAAAGAAAGTATCTTTCGGTGATACCGGACTTTCAGTTAAATTTAAACAAAAAGGAGCTAGAGCCTCATTTGCTGCACGTCACAAATGTGCACAGAAAAAAGATAAGACTAAAGCAGGATACTGGTCATGTAACATTGGACGTTATTGGAAGAGTCTTGGCGGTAGTTCTAACTTCTCTGGATACTGGTAGAAAATGGAATTAACTTGGCTACAGTTTAAAAATAAAGATAATATTCGTATCTTAACAGAAAGTGAGCAGATGCGTCAATATAGATTTTATCTTGAAGCTCTGTCAAATGAACTAAGAAGACAAAACATTAAAATAGGTTAATATGGGAGTATTATATTTTAATACAGCAGGGAGACCTCATAGCCTCAGTACACTAAAAACTTTTTCCGCTGCCGCATCTGCTTATTTCTTAGGCAATGGAACTGGGGAAGCAAACATCAGCTTGAGAGACATATCAATCCAAGGGTTCATGCCCAGCGTCACTACAAATGTAGGCATGGAGAGTACCTTTGCTAGAGGCACCACAACCGTACCAGGTGCCGGTTATAGGCACTTATTAGTAGATGCATCCAATTGTCAAGTAAATATAGCTTACCCAAGCAATATGTATAGCACTCTATATAATAGTTCTACCGATACCGCCTTATCATATTCTAGAACTTATATAACTACCTCTGAGACAACCAACGGATACGCACTTTACTGTAGAGCTGTAAGTTATACCGACTACCAATATATTCAAATTTCAGCTAATAATTTTAATTATGGATACTCTACAGGTACTTGGGTATGGTATAATTCCTCAGGTAACTTTGTTACTACAGCAGGTTTCGGATCAACCTTAACTCTATATGTTAATTCATACACAGGCACTGAGTACTACAGACTAAGACATGTAGCATCTTAAAATATGAACAAACCATATACAGAATTCACATTACAAGATTATGTTATTAGAGAATTTTCCTCTAATACAACCGCTTTTGAGTTTGTTTGGCATAGAGATAAAGAAGATAGAATCGTACAAGCAATGCATAACACAGATTGGAAGTTTCAATTAGACAATAAAACACCAAAGGTATTATCAGAAAACAAACTATTTATACCAAAGGAAACCTATCACCGTTTAATTAAAGGTACAGGTAATCTAAAAGTTAAAATATACAAATTATGAAGTTAAGTCAAATCATATTAGAATCTAAACCTGATTTTAAAGTTAAAGGTATTAACCTTGGGTATACCGACCGTGGTCGTTTCTATAGTGCTAAACTTTACCCTATAGCACAAACTGTTAACTTACCTTTAGGAACAAGAAGACATAAACTTCCTTATCAAGAAGCTGAAAAATATATCAAGGATTTAACAGGAATGGATCTACCAGATAGATACTTACCTGATGTATTAGACGGTATTGTGTCTGCATTAAAGAAGAAAGGTATTTATGCTGATCATGATGATGCAATGGATGTAAGTTAAAATGTATGAGACTGTCACATGTCATATTAGGAGAGATACTTTACTACGATCCTGGTTTTGAAAGGGAAGTAGATAAAATAAAAGACCAAGGAGGTAAATACTTAGGCTCTGGAGACTATGGATCAGCCTACCTACTCAATGGTAGAGTCTATAAAGTTACTACAGACGAAATCGAATTAGAACACGCACAAATTCTTAAAGGTAAAAAGACAAATAACTTTGCTGCAATATATGATGTAGAGGTTATTAATCCTAAATTAGGAATTATACAAATGGAGGTTTTAGGAGAATACAAAGGAGAAATACCAGAAGAATGGGTTGAAGCTGTTAATAGAGAAGCAGAACAACACGGTATAGATCCTGACGAACTAGACATTAGACCTTCTAACATTATGGTGAATCAAAAAAATCACCTTAAATTAGTTGACATTTAGGAATATTTTTCTTATATTAAACTAATAACTAGTTACAGAACATAGTATGGATTATACATTCCTACTCGGCTCTATTGAGAATATATTAGGGAAGTCTCATAAAAGAGCTAGAGCAAACCACGCCTTTCATTGCCCTTTCTGCAATCACAGAAAGCCAAAGTTAGAGATCAACATGGAGACTAATGAAAAAGGTCATAATCCATGGGAATGCTGGGTTTGCCAGACTAGAGGACGAACAATCAGATCTTTACTAAAGCAGTTAAAAACTCCTAGAGAACAAGCAGCCGAAGTCCTCAAATACCTTCCTAAAGGTTCGCAAATAGAGTATAAACAGCTATCTATAGTAGAACTACCAAAGGAATACCAAGAATTATATTCTGCTTCACCAACATCAGTTATAGCTAATATAGTAAAACAATACCTATATGAACGAGGACTTACCGACAATGATTTTATTAAATACAGTGTTGGATACTGCACAACTGGAGAATATGGAGGAAGAGTCATTATCCCAAGTTATACTTCATCCGGTACGCTCAACTTTTTTATTGCAAGAACTTTTGACGGAAGCTATTATAAGTACAAGAATCCAGAAGCTTCCAAAGACATAATATTTTTTGAGAATCTAATTAACTGGAATGCACCTATTATACTATGTGAAGGAGTATTTGACGCTATAGCAATACGTCGAAATGCTATACCGATTTTAGGTAAAAGCATATCTAACGAACTTTATAAAAAGATTATAACAAGCAAAGTAAGAGATATCTACATTGCTTTAGATAATGATGCTAAAGATAGAGCATTACAAATAGCAGAACAATTTTTAAATAACGGTAAAAGAGTTTTTATAGTTGAGATGGAGGATAAAGATCCTTCCGAAATGGGTTTTCGAACTTTTACCAAATATATACAATCAGCAGAAGAATTAGATTTATCTCGTCTAATGATGCATAAACTAGATCTATGATCAAACAAGGAATGAATATTCTCGAACAAAACGAGAAGAAAAGATTAGACTTTCAACCACAGTTGAAACAAATTAATTTTTTAGACAGAAGAGTTTACAAAAGATCGGAAGGAGTATACTATCCCTCTGTAACTACCATACTCCAATATATGCCCAAGAATAAGTTTTTTGAGTCTTGGCTCAAAGACGTTGGGCATAATGCCGATCTTATTATGAGAAGAGCAGGTAAACAAGGTACTCAAGTACATGAAGCTTGTGAAAAACTAATCTTAGGAGAAGAGGTTTCTTGGATGGACGATTATGGTAATGCTAAATATTCCCAAATAGTATGGGAAATGATTTTAAAGTTCCATGATTTCTGGACCACACATAAACCAGAACTTATTTCTGCCGAAGAATTTGTATGGTCAGATGAACATAAGTATGCAGGTACAGCTGATATTGTATGTAAAATGAACGGTGAGATTTGGTTATTAGATATTAAGACCTCCAACTCTATCCATAAATCTTATGATTTACAGTTAGCTTCTTATGCTAAGGCATTAGGAGAATCTAAAGGAGTTAATATTGAAAGAACTGGTATTATCTGGTTGAAAGCTCAATCTAGAGGTCCATCTAAACAGAAGAACGTTATTCAAGGTAAAGGATGGAAACTATTACAGATAGATGAAATCGATAAAAACTTTGAACTGTTTCAAATGATTTATAAGCTATACAGTTTAGAGAACCCTAATACAGAACCTATTTATAATAGTTATCCAACTACTCTAAAACTATAAGAGCAAAGGTTAAGATTATAGAGTATAGGGAAAATTAAAATTATAAACAGATATGATAAAACTATCAGACATAATCTTAGAACAAAACAGTAGGCCAAAAGCTGTAATTATGGCAGGAGGAGCAGGTTCAGGTAAGACCTACCTACTCAACCAGTTAGGACTAGACAGTCTACTCAATCTCAACCCAGACAAGTACATAGAGGATCCCAACCATCCTTACTATAATAAACTAGGTCCAGCAGCCAGCCAAGTAGCCAAAGACGCAGCAGCAGCAGCAGAAGAAGGTACTAGCTTTGTATGGGATACCACTGCATCTGGTGCTAGATTTGAAAAGCAGCTAGATGACCTGCTTGCAAAAGGATACGATGTATATATGGTAATGGTGTATGCACACCCAATGATATCTTATGTTTCTAATTTTATGGCTAGAGACAGAAATATACCTGCAGATGCTGTATTCTCTACTTGGAGAAATATCTACCAGAAAATAGAAGATTATAATAGAAAACTTAAAGGTAACTTATCTATTTTTGTTTCTGATAGAGGAGGTAAATATAAGAAAGAAATAGAAGGATTCGATACTGCAGCCAAAAGTGGTTTAAGTGGAGTAAAAGACTACTTAGAAAAATTTAACGAAAAAAACAGTATTGGAGGTTCGTCTTTCTTTAAACCAGTAGAAATGTCTACTGAAGAAGAAGAGGAGTTTAAAAAAGAAGTAGGAAGTATAGACTGGAATAAAGATAATAGATCTGAAGATAAAGCTATAAAAACAGCATTCTTAAAAGCTTACCGAAAAAATGGTGTAGGACCTGGTCAAGATAAACTTAGAGATGCAGTTAAAAAGTATAGAGTAAGTAGTGAAAAAAGAAAGCAATCTGCTGATGAAGTATTAGATAATATTATCGATATGATATATAATCCTACTTTTCAAGAAAAACTTAAACACTCTACCCCTAAGGAAATAGATCAAAAAGTACAAACATTCTTAGCATGATAGCATTATACCCAGGAGCTTACAAACCACCTCATAGAGGACATTTCAACGTAGTAAAATCTTTACTTGACGGTTCATATAATGGTGCTGTATATAATAAAGATAATTATAAAGAAACCGGAGCTGAACTTCTTAAAGGTAAAAGAGAGAATAAACCTAAGATAAATAAAGTTATTATATTTGTAGGAGGCGGTGAGAGAAACGGTATAACTAAGGAAGAGTCGATGTCTATATGGAACATTTACGCTAAGTATTTAGGTAATGTTGAAATTGTAGATGGACAGAAAAATCCAATGTTTGCTGCTAAGGATCACGCACAAGCAAATCCGAAAGAAGAATTTGTAGCGGTAACAGGGATTAGAGGTGAAAAAGATTTTGTAGATTTAAAAAGAGTTACCACTTTTAAGAATGCACCTAACGTTCAAGGATTAGCTTTAACAGCAGCACCGGGATCCGGAGTAAGAGCAACAGATTTTAGGAATAATATACTCTCAGGTAATTTAGATAAAATTACCGACTTCTTTCCTGAAGAATTATCTAGAGAAGAAATACTTAATATATTAACAGATTTGAAAGACAAGATAGTAGCTGAAATTTTAGCTTCTAATATTGAAGGATTTGTAGAAGGTTATTTTAAAGAAACTGAAAGTATTGAAGAAGTTATACAAGAACAACAGTCCGGCCCTCAATTAAAAGACTATATTACTTCTTTAACAGAGTATATGTTAGAATTAGGGATGAATATTACTCCACTACCGGAAGTTAAATTAAGAAGAGATGAAGCCAATGCTGCTAACTTTTTCGGTAGAACAGCATACTATGACCCTAATGCAAGAGAAGTAGTACTTTATATAACAGGTAGACACGATAAGGATATAGTAAGATCATATGCTCATGAAATGATTCATCATATGCAAAACCTTCAAGGTACCTTACACAATATACAAACTCAGGATACTAACGAAGATGATAAGCTTTTAGAATTAGAAAAAGAAGCATATACGTTAGGTAATATTACTTTCCGTAACTGGGAAGATGGTTTAAAAAACTGATAAAAAAGTTGGAAAATTGCATAAAAGTTCGTATATTAAGTATGTTAATTAACGCTAAATAAAGGTTTTATGAATACAAGTATTGTAGATTTATTAGAAGCTTATCCGCTTCCTGAACAAAAAGAAACTCCTCCATATAAGATTTACTGTGATATGGACGGTGTATTAACTGATTTCGAAAAAAGATTTCATGAAAAACTTAATGAAGTAGGTCCTGATTATTATCCATTAAAAGATATTAAAAAGGTAGTTAAACCTAAAGACTTTGAAGCTATATTTGGTATTGAAGAATTTTGGAACTTTATAGACGGTATAGTAGGAATTGGTTTTTGGGTAGGTATGGATTGGATGCCTCAAGGAAAAGCACTATGGAACTTCATCTCTCCTTACAAACCAGAACTACTTACTTCTCCTTCAAGAGATAATGCTTCTAGATTAGGTAAAAATTTATGGGCTAAAAACCAACTAAGCCCTAAACCAAGAGTAATTTTCGCCTACTCTAAAGATAAACAGAGATATGCTAATGCTAATAGTATATTAATAGACGACAAAAAATCAAATATTGAACAGTGGATAGCAAAAGGAGGAATCGCTTTTAGAGTTAAAGACGGTGACATCGGTCCTGTTATTCAAGGACTAAAAGAACTAGGTTATGAATGAAAGCGCTCTTAAAAAAGAGTTTAACAGATCAGATGTAGAGAGGATAAGAAACTTAGTTAATAAGGATTTTACGTCTGGTACTAAATCTCAATCTGGATATAAGAAAACTTCTAAAAGATATAAAGAAGGTGATGTTTGGGAAGAAGGTGGAAAACAATGGACCATTAAGAACGGCCTTAGACAGAACATTACTAAATTAGATGCAGCTAAAAAAGCAGCACAAGTACCATTAAAATGCCCTAAATGTAGCGGCTCAATGTCTTACCATCTCAGTAAAAAGATTTATAAGATAAACAAGATGTGTTTTAATTGTTTTATAGATTATGAAGCTGAATTAAGAAGAAATGGTCTTTACGAGGATTACTTAATACACGCTAGAAAAGGTAACCTTAAATACTTTATTAAGGAACTAGAAGAAAAGTTTGCAGAAGCTTTAGAATACGACGATACTTTCGTAACTGAACAAGGTGATATAGAGTCATGGAATACAAATAAAAGTATTAATCGAAATCAGATGACCGAAAAGTTTAAAGAATATATAAGTTACCTGAGAAGTAAGCTTGATTAGTATATATTTATATTTATATACTACTTTATATTTTTAAAGCCTTATGACACAAAAAGAACTGCTAGAATCAGTATTATCTGAGCTTGTACATATTAAGAAGCATATGCCAAACGGCGAGCTTAAAGCAATGCTTATAGATGTAAAAGACCTAAAAGAAGATATGTCTGACCTTAAATTTACACTACTTAACCCAGAAAATGGTGTGATAGTTAAGACAAATCAAAATACTGAATTCAGAAAATTCATGCAAGGAAACGAGAAAGAGTTTCAAGCCAAAATGATAGAGTTAGCAGAATTCAAAAGATGGAAAGAAGGAGTAAATAAAGCCCTTTGGATATTATTTACAGTACTTGCAGGTGTTGTAATTAAACTTTTATCTGAAGTCCTTAAATCAGGAGCATAATGTCAAACACTAAAAAGAAGATACCTGCAGATATACAAGCTTTTATGAGGGAACTCATACAGGAATCTTTACGTGATTGGTTTAAAAAAGAAAAGTGGGTTAGAATATCGTCATCTGGTAATATAGCAGGTCCTTGCGGAACATCTAAAAATAAGAAGAATCCAGATAGATGCTTACCCAAAGCAAAGGCACAGAGTTTAACTAAAGGCCAAAGAGCCGCTACTGCAGCTAAGAAAAAGAAAGCAGGAGCTAAAGGTAAACAGGTAGTACCGAATACAAAAAAAGGAAAAGTAACAAAAGCATATGTTAGAGAAATGATACATCAAGTTATCATGGAAAAAGATGATAGATGTACTCGCATTGCTAAACGTAAATACGATACCTGGCCATCAGCTTATGCTTCAGGAGCAGTAGTTAGATGTAGAAGAGGTGAAATCTGGAAAGGAGTAAAAGAAGAAACTCTTGATGAAATGAATTGCAAGTACGGTAAGTATTACTGCACAACCGATAAAAAATATAAGTGTAGAAAAGGACCTAAAAAGTCCAAAAATTAAATAAAGAAATGCCCGTAAAACTAAAACCCAGCATTAAGCAGTACTTAAAAGATAAAAATGGTAAACAGACTAGTACCTGGGTGTGGGTACATTATACGGTGAAAAATACACCTACAGTTGAGTTGAAAAAGTATTATGAAAATCCATCTTTTTCAAGAAAAAAACAAGTAATTAAAAGAGAATTAGAAAGAAGAAATGCCATTTAAAAAGTCACAATTAAGAGAGTTAGTATTAGAAGTTATGTACGAAGGAGTACATGACCCTGTTAAACCTGGCATTCTTAAAAAAAGACTCGGCAAACTTTCTTGCTCAAAAGTAAGATCAGCTAAATCTGGTCTCAAGAATAAAGGAACGCATTATGCTAAAGCGTTACAACGTTATTTAAATTATCATTGTCAATGAAATTAACCAACAATAAGTTACACAGAAATGCATATTTTTTAGATCCCACAGAAGAGATAGAGACTCTAAAAAATCCAAAGAGTGTAGACTTATTTGATCAAAACGGTTACCATTTGACAAAAGCAGAACAAGCTTTCTTAACTTACAACGGATATACCCCTATTGAAAGAAGACATGAAGATTGTCTAAGATACGATTGGCTAACTTGGGATAAGAGAGAAGGTGCACATATTAATCATTCTGATTTATTCGAAAGAAAAGGATTCTACTCAACAGCTCTAGAACAAATTACAGCCATCGCTGAAGAATTTAATCCTATGTTATGGAAATTAGTTAAAATGAAACCTAAATGGGGAATAGATATTTCTATAGATTACACTTCTAAGGATGCTGTATTTGAAGTATTTCACTACGAATGGGATTCTTTTGACTTCTGTAAAGTTATGGAAAAAAAACAAGAGATCGAACAATTTGTTTTAAATCAAGATTGGGATGATGTAGCAAAAAAACTATGGAAGAAAAGAAATCAATGGTATGATTTAAATTTCTTTGAACAAACACAATGGAGAACAGATTATTTTGGATTATCCCCTGAAAAGTTTAAAAACGTTATTTGGGAAGATTAATCTATTTATTTATATAGCTATACAATAAAACACACTACGATGACGTACGATGAAATTAAGCAACGGCTAGCACAGGTTGAAAACACATTGCAAACTATCAGCAATACAGGAAAACCGGTATTAGTTAATTCATACACCGCTAAATCTTTAGAAAAACTAACTACTCTAAAAGAATCACTACAAAAACAATTAGCAGAAAAAGACGAGACTATGTTCATTTCTACCAAAGGAGGCGATACTAAAGCCGTTAAAATGGATAGAAAGACTGCCATGGATCTTAAAAAAGATCCTAACATTACAGGAATCGATACAGCAAAAGGTCAATCCTTAAAAGAAGTAGACAGATTAATTAAAAACTCAGGTGTAGAGTTTGATAAAAAGGAAGTAGCAATTGTTGCTAAATCTACCGGTAAAGCATTAGCCATTGCATTAAAGAAAGCAGGTGATGAAATCGCTAGAATGAAAGCTATAAGATTGGATGTTAATAGTTTTGATGTAGAGGTAACGTATAAAGGTGAAAACAGAGGCTATGATGAGTTTTCTTTTTATATTACCGATAACGAGTTACATCTAGTAGATTTTTCATTCGACAAAACACTAGTCCAAGTAGGTGTTAAGCCTTCAGGAGAACCAATCGTAAACGTGGATGTACTAGCAAATGAACTCTTAAAACACTTCAAATCTTTAAATGAGCAAGTAAACGAAGTAAACTACGATTATTACACTACCCCAAAACATTTTGATATCTGCCCAGGAGCTGAAACATTAAGAGATGAAGTTTTAGCAAGCGGTAAATCACCTGAAGAATTAGGAGAATGGACCTTTAAACATGACGAATTATTTAGATTAGAAAAAGCAGTCTTAAAAGCAAATAAAGCTGACGAAAGACATGTTAAAGTAGCTAAACAATTAGCAGGAGAAATTACTCACCTTTCTAGAGATTTAGGAATTGAAGCCAATAAAATAGGGTACTTAAAAGGGCACGTTAAGAAAATCGAAGATGTAGCTAACAAGACTGATGGACGTGGTGATAATATGTCATTAAGAAGCAGAGACATTTATGAAGGTGAAGGAGATGACCATCATTACATTAAAGTAAAATCACATGATTATAAGAAGGCTATGGCTATCTTAGATCAAAACATAGATCCAACTTACGTAAAAACAGAAGTAGTTGACGACGACGGAGCAGGTAACGTAATTATTTACTTTATATTCAGACATGAATACGGATTCGACGATATGTACGATGATCCAGAAGGTAAAGAAAACCCAGAATTTTATCAAGAACCAGACGAAGATCCAAATGCGTTTGTGTATGATGTAGTAATGGATTTACGAGCAAACGATATTGAACTAGCAGATCATTCAGCTGAAATGGATGAAGATTACGATCCAGATCAAGAGCAGAAACACGACGAAGAAGATCATGGAGTAGCATACGATGACGACGGAAGACCTCTAGGAGAGGATTTAGACGTTGGACATCAAGATGATGAGCCTAGTATGTTAAAATCTTCTGCTTTCGAAACAGCTACCTATGCTGCTAAATTAGCAAAGAAATTAGCTCAATATGATCAAGTAGACGGAGAAGTAGATTTTCCTAACTGGTGGCAAAAGAAATTAATATTAGCTAGAGACTATATGTCTGCAGCATATCACTACTTAGAATCAGAAGAAAAACAACCTCTTATTGATAAGTTAGCTTTAGAATCTGTTAGTGAAGTTTCTTTAAATAAGATACAAAAATCTTACGACCAGACAATTAGTATAATGAAAGATCTTGCTAAAAAATATAAGGCAGGAGACAAATCAGTAGTTGATCAATTAAAAACTTTAACTATAACAAAGAAAAAGTTAGAAAAGCAATTAGATGATAAAATATCTGGCTCAGGAAGGGATCAAGAATTAACTATTAATGAATCAGCATCTAGAGATTTAGATGAAATATTTGGAGCATTAGGATATAGACAGGGGTTTGATGAATTTATTGAAGATAACCCAGGATGTGTAGAAGTAATAATGGAATGGATCGGAGGAATATCTGATTTTCAAGAAAAATTATCTCAAGAATACGATAATGAAGAGTTAGAAAATTTAGGATTTTACTTTGGCGATGATGATTATAACGAAGTAATTAGAGAGTCACTAAACCCAGAAGTATCCCAAGCAGTAAATCGTTTTATTAAAGCAATGGCTAAACGATATAGCTACAGCGAACAAGATGCTGTATTTGCTATCATGGCTGCTTTAAAACAAAGAAAATTTGATGGTTTAAATGAAGCTAATAATTTACTTAAACAAGACGCATTATCACCTGCAGAATATCAAAAAGCTAAAAAATTAAAGGGATTTGATTCTAAAAATTATAAATGGGATAAAGATCAAGAACTTCATTTAATTAGAAAAATGAGTGAAGATTTAGATGTAGGTAAAAAACCTCTGAAAGAATTTACTGATAATAGTTTCAAAGGTTCAGAACTAATCGACGATGCTAATAGTAACGCACCTGATATGTTTGGTAAACAAATATTTGCAGATCTATTACCTAAAGGAGTAGCTAGTGAAAACGATGCAATTGAAGCTTTAAAGAAACATGATAAGAGTGGTATCAAAGCTAGAATGGGACAGTATGCTCCTATGTTTGTTCACGTTCAATACCATGAATTAGAGCATGAAGGTGAATACTATAGAATGCATCAAAGACAATACTATAACAGTAACTTTAAAGATAGAGACCCAGACTTTAATCCTGCAGTATCTAAAATTACATTATTTAAGATTACTAAGAAAGCAGCAGATAGACGTGATAAAGAAGAAAAAGAAGTGTTAGGAACTATACTAGTTAAAACAGATCAGTACGTACAAGATCTAAGAAACTTACCTGGATTAGGTAAGAGACATATGGAAGAAGCTACTAGACAAGATTTAGGAATGGTATCATCTATATCTAAACGTAGAGCTAAAGCACACTTAAAGAACCCATCTAATGATGGATCTAAAGTATACGGTTTAGATAAGGACGGCAAAAGAGTTCATATTAAAAATATCAACGACGTAGATAAATTTACAAAATTCGAAATTGATGCTGATTTAAAAGAAGCTAAAGGAGGTCAAATAATGCCTGGAGATTATGTTAAAAATCAACACGGTAATATTTACCAAAGAGTAGATGGAAAAGTCGGTAGACATGATGCTTATGTTAGAGTTACTAACGGCAAACCAGGTAAAAAGAAAACTGGCTTACATGACTCTTTTAAATTAACTTTAGTTAAGAAAGACGAATTAACTGAAGGAGCAACATGCTGCGGTAAATGCGGTAGAGTACATGTTAAAGGAAACTGTAAAAGACCTTTTTTAAAAGGAAAGTCTCACTGTAGAAATAAATAAGATATGCATAAGTTAGAAAAACTCATATTAGAGTCTTACGTCGAACTACTTAACGAAATGGATGGTGGTCGATTATTTGATTATTTTGCTAATAAAGGATACAAAGTAACAGAACGTAGACCAGATGGTTATCCACCAAAACCAGGAGTAGAAGGATATCAGGTAAATAGGGGCAGTGGTAGATATCCTCAATCAGTAATATTTCAACATAATAAGGATACTGATGAATTTACAATCAGTAGAATGAGTGGATATAGAATTGATCAAAAAAATGCTATAAAAGCAGGAATGAGAGAAGCAGGCAGTTCAGGAGCAGCCGGTATGGATTCTTATATGACAGATGGTAACTACACACCAGTAGGTATTTCAGCTGAAGGCTTAAAAGATATAGTAGACCATGTTATGACTGGTTTAGATCGAGAAGCTAAAGCACAAGGTGACTTTTATAAAGCTAGAGGACGTACATCAGGTACTATAGATGAAATGGCTAAAGCTGATATGGAAAAAAAAGCCGGCAGTAATGTTATCCAGTGGGAAGATCTTACAGATAAACAAAGAGCCGGGATCGTTAAAAGGTACGGTGAACCAATGTTTAACGGAGAGCATGATTTCTTTAGTAAAGACATGACTACCTACTTTAAGACTAATAGTAAAAGTAAAGAAACAGGTAGTATAGGTCATTCAATCATTACATTACCTTCATTCTCCTCCCTATATAAGAACTTCTCAGACATTATTAACGATATTAAAAAGTTAATGGGTTCTGATGATGTAAGGGGAGATGAAGCAGCTAGAGAGCTTTTTGATATCACTAAAACTAACTTTAGAAAACTACAAAGATACCTAAGAACAGAAAGACCTGAGCAATATAGAATGCTTAAAATGCAGAGAATGATGGAGGGTATCAAATCGTCTTTTTCTAAGATAGAAGAGAAGATGGATATTAATGATCCAGTTATGCTAAAAGTAAGACGAGCTAAAATGCATTCAGATAGAATGAAAAAATTAGATGCTTATTTAAAATCTCCTGAAGGTAAAGCTGCTGCACGAGCACAAGCTAGTGCTGAAAGAAAAGAACAAAAAGCTAGAGAGATAGTTCGTAAATTAAAGATCAAGAGAGCCCAAGTAGAAAGAGAGATGGAGAACGATCCAGACATCGAACCTCAAGGAGGCCCAGTATCTGATATGTACGGAGACCAATTAAATAAAATTGACAATGCTATTGAAAAAGCAGCATCTGTATACAATAAACCTATGGACTACGATACAGCAGTCGGTAAAATAAATGAATTTGTAGGTGATGCTTGGGAAAAAAGAAATGGAATTCTTTATGACAAACTTGTTAAAGGTTCTGGAAAATCAGATACTGTAGAAGGAGAAATTTTGAGAGCAGTAAATAGAATTATATATAGATGGGGTAATGATGGAGATTACTTTTGGAAAGGGTACGGAACAGAAACAGTAGGTCCTGCTATATCATACTTAGTTAATAGCTCAATGATACCACAAATAATCCAAAGTAAATTTAATGCTTGGGAAAGTAATAATGAAGGTAAAAATTACGGTATAAAAGAATTAGAAGATCTTCTTGCAATAGCTTTAGAGTATATAGAAAGGAAAGACGAAAGTGAATATTCTAAGAATACAGAAGATATGTTTGATTACGAATCTGAGTATCAAGATGAAGAAGAAGATGATTACGATGATTATGATGATTACGATGAAGAAGATGATGAATATTTTCAAGAAGGTTCTGCAACACATGATGATGGTGGAGATTTAGATGTAGGACATCAAGATGATGAGCCTGCAATGCTAAAAAATAAAATGTATAGAGCAGCCAAACTTGCAAACATGCTATATGACAAGTTAGATGCTTATGACCAAATGCCTCAAGAAGTAGACTTTCCAGATTGGTGGCAAACAAAGCTATCAAAAGCCAAAGATATGATTCAATCCTGCTATGATTACTTAGATGGAGAAGAAGGAATGGCTGAAAAAGATGCTGAGAATACACAACCAGATATCGCAGCACTAGCTTTAGAGAATGTAAATGAAGACAAATCAGACGCTATTAGATGGTTCGGTAACTTAAAGTATTATTACCAAAAAGCCTTTACAGAACTTAAAGGTGAAGACAGAGAAACTTATAAGCAATTAACTAAAGACTTCTTTTCTAAACTAAAAATTGATAAACACGTACGCCCAGTAGGGTTATCTGAAAGTGAAGGACAAGACTTATCAGAATTAAAACCTGGAGATAAGTTTGAATTCAACGGAAAAACATTTACCTTAATACAACATATAGAAGGAAATATCGCTAAAGTAATACGACCAAACGGAGATACTTCAACAGTTTCTTTTGGAGGTAAAGTAAACACTGGAAAGAAAGCCGGTATTGGACCTGATGCTTTCGGACAAGGAAAAGGCCATCACATAGATGAAGATCATTCTAAAAACCCAAACGACAAATATGTTGTACGTCCATGTAAGAATAAGAAAGAGCCTTGGGCGGTATGGGAAGGTGAAAAGAGAGTTAAAGGATTTGCTGAAAAGAAAGATGCTCAGGCATATGCAGACAAGCAAAATAAGGAACAGGGGCTAAACGAAGAAAAATCAACTTGTTGCGGTAAATGTGGTAGAAAACACGTTAAAGGAACAAAATGTAAAACTCCTTACTTAAAAGGAAAAGATCACTGTAGAACTAAATAGTATGGATAAAATACAAAAACTTATTTTAGAAGCATATAGTAAGGTATCTGAAAGAACTGAAGGTACTAAAAAACTCAAAGAACTACCAGATGCCTTTGTAAAAGCTCTAAGTAAAAAGTACGGAGAAGTAGATATGGAAAATGATTTCGTATCTCCCAACCTAGATACATACTATAAACATACAAGTACTAATAAAAAAACCGGTAGTATCGATCATAAGATTTATGAACTACCTTCTTTTTATAAACTGTACGGTGAATTTGAATCTATTATAAGTGATATAAAAACTTTAATGGGAAACGAAGATGTACGAAACGATCAAGCAGCCCGTGAATTATTTGAACTTATCAAAACTAACTTTAGAAAACTTCAAAGCTACTTAAGAAAGGAAAGACCAGATCAATATGCTATCATAAGAGGTAGAGCAGAATTAAAAGAACTACATGAATCTTTTTTAAAAACCGCTTCACTTATTAACGAGTCTTTAATTGATGAGTTAGAAGATAAACCAGAACCTGAAGAGGAACCTGATACTGATGCTCCAAAAGAAACTGTTCTTGAAGATGCTACAGATAAAATTTTAGGTAAATTTCCAACTTTAAAAGCTGCTATAACTAAACTTCAAACAGAAGACTTTAAAGAGTTTGTAGACAGTATAGATTGGATTTCACCCCGACCTACTTCTTTTCGTATTAATTTAAAAAACGGACAAGATTACGTTTTAAAATGGACAGGTAAATCATTTCAAGCTCAAATTTTAGGTAAAAGGTATTTACTTTCTAATATAGCAGACTATCAACAAGCTCTTGATAAATTAGCCATACTCTATAAAGAAGCACCTTTAAAAGGAGCAGGAGAAGGAGAAGGCGGAGAAACAGGAGATGAATTTACCGGAGGTGGAGGAGGAGATTTTCCTGGCGAAGAAGGTGGAGCAACAGGAGGTGAAGATGACTTTGCAGCAGACGATACCGGAGGCGGTGATGAAGGTGGCGGAGAAGATTTATCCGGTGAACCAATAGATTTTGAAGACACAGCAGAAGAACCAGAAGCATAGATGGATATTATAGATAAATTATATACGGAATGGGCTTGGAGAACTAAAAATGGTACCCCAGATATTAATAACCCTGAAGATAAAGGTATTTTAGATTCTTTAATTAAGGAATTATCCGGTAACGAAGGAGGAGTATCTAAAAAAGAAGTACTTACAGCTATTAATCAAGGAGATTTTACACCAGAACAGTTAAAATCTATACTTAATACTGTGTCCGGTCTTGCTTATAAAGCAGATATAATTAAATATCTTAATACAAAAGGGAAAGGTGTAAGTTCTATATCTAATAGAATTTATAACATTATGGTAGAAAATGGTGATATTAAAACTTACCATGATGCAGTAACAGGAAACAAGTTACCTTCCTATAATGCTTTAGGAAGTGAAGGTAATTTAAAAAATCTTTTTTCAAAGTATTATTCCGCTGATACGATTAATTTCTTATTTGATATTAAACCTCAAATAGGTAACGTAGCTACCGGAAAAGGAGAAATATTACTTAGCGTATTATGTTCAGACGTCACTGGAGATACCAGAGCCGGTGATATAGAAGCTTCAGGAAAACCAGTAGAAGTAAAAAATAGAGGAGCAAAACCCTACGGACAGAAAGCACAGTATGGAACTAATAGCGATAAAACGTTTATTGATTCTAGTGTAAAAAATACTCAAAGAATTGTTGGAGAGTTAGATCAGGTAGTAACTAAAGGTAGTAGACCTTTTCATAGGTTAAATATTATTTTAAAAGCTGCTCAAGAAGTAGATAATACAAAAACAGAAGAAGTTATTAACGGATTCACCGAAGCGTTGAAGACAAGCTATCCAGGATTAGATTTAACAAACTTTGATTTAAAATCATTTAAATCTGGTACAGTATTAGATGCAGACAAGATTGAACAAGAATTCGGTAAATTAGTTATAGACCATTATAGAACTTTAGAGGATTTTGAAGAAGTTTTATTTTTAGATGATAAATCTGGTAATTATGCTAAAGTACCTACTGATAAACTAGTTAGTTTGGTTGGTACTAAAATAGCTGTAGTACAAAAAGACGGTCTTCCTCGATGGTCTTATAAATTTTAGTTATGGCACAAGACATAAAAAAAATAATTGCACAGGAGTATATCAAATGTGCAAAGGATCCGGCGTACTTTATGAAGAAGTATTGTCACATCCAGCATCCACAAAGAGGTAGGATATTATTTAACCTATACCCATTCCAAGATAAAGTACTCCACTTATTTAGAGACGAACAATTTATTATAACTCTTAAATCTAGACAGTTAGGTATATCAACTCTTGCTGCTGGATACTCTCTATGGTTAATGTTATTCCATAAAGATAAAAACGTACTTGCATTAGCAACCACACAGGCTACTGCTCGTAACCTTGTAACAAAGGTTATCTTTATGTATGACGAGTTACCAAGGTGGCTAAAACTACCTTCTGTAGAAAAAAATAAACTATCACTAAGACTTAAGAACGGTTCTAAGGTACAGGCTAAATCATCTAATGCTGATGCAGCTAGATCGGAAGCGGTATCATTATTATTAATAGATGAGGCTGCTTTTATTGATAACATTGACGAAACCTTCGCAGCAGCACAGCAAACACTAGCTACCGGGGGTCAATGTATGGCCTTATCTACACCAAATGGTATCGGTAACTGGTTTCACCAAACATGGGAAAAAGCTGAAACAGGGGAAAATTCATTTGTACCTGTAAGATTACCTTGGACTGTACACCCGGAAAGAAATCAAGATTGGAGAGATCAACAAGATAGAGATTTAGGACCTAGAATGGCAGGACAGGAATGTGACTGTGACTTCTTAGCTTCAGGGGATACTGTATTTGAACCAACCGACCTTATATTCTATGAAGAAACTTATCAAAAAGATCCGGTAGAGAAAAGAGGCGTTGATAGTAATTTATGGATATGGGAACCTGCTGATTACACTAAATCATATATGGTTGTAGCGGATGTCTCTAGAGGAGATTCTGCGGATTATTCAGCATTTCATATATTTGACATAGAAACTTGTACTCAAGTCGGGGAATATAAAGGTAAAATATCTCCTAAAGATTTCGGTAACGTACTTGTAGGTATAGCAACTGAATACAATGAAGCACTTTTAGTGGTAGAAAACGCTAATATAGGTTGGGCTACTATAGAACAGGTATTGGAAAGAGAATATAGGAATATGTACTATAGCTCTACATCTAATATGGAGACAGTAGAATCCTATATGAATAAGTATGAAAGAGATAAACTTGTTCCTGGTTTTACCATGTCAATGAAAACACGACCATTAGTAATTGCCAAGATAATAGAGTATATCAGAGAAAGATCCGTTACTATACAATCTAAAAGATTGATGGCAGAAATGAGAGTATTCGTATGGAAAAACGGTAAACCTCAAGCACAAACTAACTACAATGATGATTTACTTATGGCTTGTGCAACTGCACTATATGTTAGAGATACAGCACTAAGATTACGTCAACAAGGTATGGATTTAGCAAGAGCACAATTATCTTCTTTTAGTAGTCTTAATGCAAAGAACCAAGCAGTTATGAAAAATGTTGGTAGCCAACTAGAAAATCCGTATCTTACTAAGACACCGTACGGAGATGAAGATATCCGTTGGTTACTTAAATAGAACTATTTATATATATAAAATTACACCTTAATGGCGGATACTTCCTTATTTGGTAGATTAAAGAGATTGTTTTCTAACGACGTAGTAGTACGTAACGTAGGAGGTGATCAATTAAAAATCGCAGATGTTAACCAGATACAGCAAACTGGTAAATTTCAAACTAATTCTTTAGTTGATAGATTTAGTAGATTATACATCTACAATAATAAAAATATATTTAACCCTAACCTTAATTATCAGACATTAAGGATACAGTTATATTCTGATTATGAGGCAATGGATACCGATCCTATTATAGCTTCAGCCTTAGATATATTAGCAGATGAGGCTACTCTTAAGAATGATCAGAATGAGATTCTTACAATTAAATCCTCAGATGAAAATATACAACGTGTACTTTATAACTTATTTTACGATGTACTTAACATAGAATTTAACTTATGGTCATGGACACGTAATATGTGTAAGTATGGAGACTTCTTCCTAAAGTTAGAGGTAGCTGAAAAATTTGGTGTATATAATGTTCTACCTTATACAGTCTACCATATGGTAAGAGAAGAAGGGTTAGATCCTGAAAATCCTTCAAAAGTAGAATTCGTACTTGATCCTGAAGGAATAGCAGCTTCACAGAATCCTAATTACCTCCCTAAAAGAGACGGTAAATCAAGAACAGTTAGATTTGATAATTACGAAATAGCACATTTCAGATTAATCTCTGATACCAACTACTTACCTTATGGACGTTCTTATTTAGAACCTGCTAGAAAGATATTCAAACAAGTTACTTTAATGGAGGATGCAATGTTGATTCATAGAATCATGAGAGCTCCTGAAAAGAGAATGTTTTATATTAATGTAGGTTCTATTCCACCTAATGAGGTAGAGCAGTTTATGCAAAAGACTATCAACCAAATGAAAAAAACTCCATATATTGGAGAAGATGGTCAATATAATTTACGTTTCAATATGCAGAACATGATGGAAGATTTCTATCTACCAGTTCGTGGGGGTGATACTTCTACTCGTATTGATACTACAAAAGGATTAGAGTACGATGGTACAAACGATGTACAGTACCTACAAGCTAAAATGTTTGCAGCTCTTAAGATTCCTAAAGCATACTTTGGGTATGAAGGAGACTTAAGTGGTAAAGCAACCTTAGCAGCAGAAGATATACGTTTTGCTAGAACTGTAGAACGTATTCAAAAGATAATGGAATCCGAGCTTACTAAAATAGCTTTAGTTCATTTATATACACAAGGCTTTACAGGAGAATCTTTAACTAACTTTGAAATTAAATTAACATCTCCATCAGTAATATTTGAGCAAGAAAAAGTTGCCCTATTAAAAGAGAAGATTGATTTAGCAGCTCAAATGAAAGATACTAAAATGTTTTCTACAGACTACATATATGAAAATATATTTGATATGTCAGAAGACAAGTATATGGAAATGAGAGATTTAGTTAGAGAGGATATCAAACGTAACTTTAGATTAAATCAAATTGAATCAGAAGGTAATGACCCAGCTAAATCTGGAATTACTTACGGTACACCACATGATTTAGCATCTATGTACGGTAGACGATCAGTTGCTACACCTAAAGGTGGTGCACCAGGAGATGTACCAGTAGGTTATTCTGAAACCGAACCTGAATGGGGACAGCCAGGACCAGAAGGCGGTAGACCAAAAGAAAAAGCCTCCGTGTACGGTACTAATGATGATCCTATAGGAGGTCGTGATCCGTTAGGTATTCATGGTATGAGAGGTGGATATCCTTCCGATAACGATAATGTATCAGAAAATATAGCTACACAAGCTGTTTTCCATAAAAACAAAGAATCTTTTAAAAATATAGTTTTCCAAAAGGAAAACAAGAAAGAATCAGATCTTCTTAATGAAGATAATATAAAAGATTTAGGAAAGTAACACATATTTATAATAGTAAACGTGTATAATGAAAATTAAGCATTCAAAATTCCGTAATACCGGTCTGATATTTGAACTACTAGTTAAGCAAGTAGCTTCAGATACTCTGAATAATAGAGATTCAGCAGCTGTAAGTATTATTAAAAAGTACTACGCTGGGAAGACTAGTTTAGCGAAAGAATATAAACTTTACGAATTTATAACTAAAAATAAAAACGTATCTCAATCTAAAGCTGAAGCTATAGTTTCTACTATAACAGAGATTTCTAGAAAACTTGATCAAAAACTTCTCAAAAAACAGAAGTATGAACTTATATCTGAAATTAAAGCTAATTACAATATAGATGAGTTTTTCAGTATACAGGTAAGGGATTACAAAGGTTTAGCTGCATTATACTGTTTACTAGAAGCACAAAATAATTCTAATTTAGTTAATCCGCAAACTTTAGTAGATAATAAGACTACTATATTAGAGCATTTAACTGAAGAACCTCAAAAGGAAAAGAACGTTAAGGATACATTAATAGAAGATTATTCTAAATACGATAAAGACCTTAGGTTACTTACTTTTAAAATATTACTAGAGAAGTTTAACGATAACTATAAAGACTTACTCCCACAACAGAAAAGAATACTTAAAGAGTTTATAACCTCAGTTAATTCAGATACAAGATTACGTAATACTGTTAACGAAGAGTTAAGTATAATTCTTTCTGAAATTAAGTCACTAATAGGAAAAGTAGAGGATAAAGTAATAAAGATTAAATTAGACGAAATAACTAAGACTATTAAACCTTTATCTAATAAAGAAAAAGTTACAGATAGCCATTTAGTTAACCTGATGCAATATTACGACTTAATACAGGAACTAAAGAATATATGAAACGATCTGAATTAGTTAATCTAGTTAAAGAAGTTTTAGGGGAGTTAGATGAAGCAAACGTAACCGGTGGATCAGCAACCTTTACACCAGGTACCGGAGCACAATATGCTACTCCTAACGCCTTTTCAAAAAATAAAAAAGGTAACAGAGCAACAAAATTATTAAAGAAATTAGGCTGGAAAAAGCAGGAACGCCCAAAACGGCCATCACATACTAAAATGTTTGACTACTTATGAGACAGGTAACTGCAACAGAAAAATATAGAGCCGTAAACGAAGGTAAGCTCGCTGAAGGCGAATTCGTACGTCAAATGCGCTTATCTTACCCTTCAGTTATTTCGCAATGGAGTAGCTTTAAGGATACTGTAACTATACTTAAAAATAGAGGATATATCACAGAAAAATCAGGAGTTGATACTTATGATAGTCGAGTTAATTTAAACATCTCTCCTAATTCAATAGATAGAGGAGTTCGTTATGAATTAAGTGGACAAGATGTTGATCCTACAACTACTACAGATAAAGAACTTGTAGCTAAAATCACCGACAGAGTAGTTAAGAACCTTAAGAAAGATCCACTTCACTATATTAACTTATTATCAAAGGAATCTAATAAAGTAGATAAACATGATAAAGAAGTTGAAACTAAAAGAGGAGCAAAAGATAAAGACGTTATAAACGGTTTGAAGAAAGCAACCTTGAAGGAAGATTCTACTCCTAAACAGAAAGACTTTTATGCAGATTATACTGACATAGGTATGTTCTATATGGAGAAACATGGAAATATCTATAAAGGTAAAGAACAGGTACTATCAGATGCACAATATGAGGATTTAGGAAAGAAGATTGTTGATCAGCTGTATGATGGAGATATAGCAAAAGCATATGATGATTTAGCAGTTCCAGGATTAGACGCTGCCGCCAAGAGGTTAGCTGATGATGGTAAGCTTATCAATCCTCAAAAAGTAGACGGTACTCCTGTAGAAGAAGAAGACGGATACAATACAGATCCTAACCTTCAAATGCATATCGATGATGAAGAGTGGGAAAGAGAAATGGGAAGAGGCCCTAAAGAAGACGTAGTTAAAGAAGCAGGTAAAGCCGCTCTTATTCAAACTATGAACAATGCAATCTCAGCTATTAAAGGTAAATACGGTAAAATATCAGGTATTTCTGGTATCATTAGAGATTTTTTAAAGACACATTTAGATGACTTAGCAAATGGAGCAGATCCATTAGATGAGTTTGAAAACTTTGTAGATATTAACTATGATTCATTATCAGAAACAGAAATATCTGAAGAAGATATAGATACAGATGGATATGTAGAATCAATGGGACCAGAATTTGATGTAGCAGTAGAACAATTAGTCGCTGCATTTGAAGATTGGAAATCGGGTCCAATGACTGAACCGGAAATGATTCCTTATGCAGTAAAAGATGTAATCGGATACCTGCAAGGCAAATTAGGAGGAACTTTAGCTGAAGCAGCTGGACCAGATCCAGAATCTATTTGCCCGGAATGTGATGGTTCAGGATGCGACCACTGTGACGGTACAGGAGCACACAAAATAAGAGAAGAAGATTATGTTCCAAAAAGAAGAGGTGCATTAGAAGAAAGAGTAGGAGGATTACAAGAATTTATTTCGTTAATAGAAGATAGAGCAGCAGAAAACGACACTACAGAAGCTGATGAAGCAGAAGAAGTAGTTTATGCTATAGGTGACCATTACAACTTTGGTGTAGACATTATGCATGCTCCAAACGAAGCTAAAGGAAAAGATCATGACGGAGATGGAGACATCGATGGAGATGATTATATGGCTGCTAAAGATAAAGCTATCAAAAAAGCCATGGGTAAAGATGAAGCTTTTTTAAAGGAAAATATTAAATCAATTATTACTAAAGTTCTTGAGGAAGAAGTAATCGTAGAAGCAGCTACAGGTAATCTTGCTAAATACTCAGAAGAGTATGGAGGATTTGAAGGTCTACCAAATGCTATTAATCAACTTGAGAATATAGTTACAGATGTAGAGTCTTACTATAACAAGGTTAGAGAGAAACTTCAAAAAGTATACAACGATATAGGTAATATTACCAATGAAGAAGGTTTAAAAGTTGGAGGATTTATCGCACCATCAATTGAATCTGCTTTCCTTAAAGATCTTAAACCAGTAATTGCTAAAGGATTTACTAAAGGATTAGAAACTCCTAAAGTAAAAACTATTTCTCAAGCCGATATCATGTCAGCAAGAATGGAACAGGGATTAGATGAGAAAGAGATAGAAGAGAAACAAACAATGTTTACTCCGGTTCACGAAACTAAAAAGAAATAATAATATAAATTATGTCACAACTATTAGTAGACGTTACCCCTTTTAAACCAACTATTAGAGAATCCAAAGAAAAACCCGGAGTCTTTGAAGTAGAAGGTGTATTACAAAGAGCAGTAGCTAAAAATCAGAATGGACGTACTTATAGTAAAGACATCCTAATGAGAGAAGCTAAGAGATATGTTGAAGAGTTCGTAAAGGTAGGTAATGCCTTTGGAGAACTCGACCACCCTGAATCCCCAGTTGTCTCTTTAAAGAACGCCTCCCATATAGTAAAGGATTTATGGTGGAAAGGAGACGACCTTATGGGACGTGTTGAACTATTAAATACACCAGCCGGTAATATTGTAAAAGAGATATGTAAAGCAGGTCATACAATAGGTATCTCATCTAGAGGAACCGGTTCAGTACAACAAACAAACGAAGGTACTTTAGAAGTACAAGACGACTTTGAATTAGTATGTTGGGACTTTGTATCTAATCCATCTACACATGGAGCATTTATGAACCCAGTATCCTTAAATGAAGGTAAAGTTAAAGTATCTAAATATTCTAATTTAGATTCAATTATAAACGATATTTTAAGAGCCTAATAATAATTCCCTCGGACGCTACCGAAGGCAGGTGTAAGAGACCTTTCAGAAATGAAAGGTTTTCTTGTTTTAGTAAAACATATATATTTATATACATAATATAACGTCCTATACGTTATTAATAATTTTATAACTTCACATTACAGTTTACAGTAACTGTACGAAATCACAAAACATTATTTAAATGGCAAACAAAGATTTACTTAAGCAAGCTATTGCTGAAGCCAAATCCGTACGTGAAGCCGCTATTGCTAACGCTAAAGAAGCTTTAGAAGAGACTTTAACTCCTCACCTAAAAGATATGTTAGCTGCTAAACTTCAAGAGATGGAAGATTCATCTGTAGAAGAAGAAGTAGTAAATGAATCTATAGAAGAAGAGATTGAAGAAACTGTAGAAGTAACTGAAGAAGAAACAGTAGAGGAAGAAGTACTAGAAGAGGTACCAGCAGCAGTAAAAGAAGCTGAGGATGACTCTGAAGAATCAGAGGACGAAGCTGAGGAAGAAATCGAAGAACCCGCTGAAGAAGAGGGTGAAGAAGAAACAGTTGAAGGTGACGAGGATCTTGGAGACTTAACAGTAGACCAGTTCAAAGATATGATCCGTGACATAATCGCTCAAGAACTTGACCACGATGGTGGTGAAGAAGAACTTGGTGCTGATATGGACGCTGGGGATATTGAAGGAATGGGAGATGAAGAGTCTATGGAAGAACCTATGGAACTTGATGCTGCTTCTGACGAAGAAGAGATCGACTTAGACGAACTTTTAAGAGAGTTAGACGAAGTAGATGAATACGGCTCTACTAGACAAAGAGACCGTGCTGATTCTGCTGCATCAGGTCTAGAGAACATTGTAAAAGGATTAACAGCTCTTTCTAAAAAAGCAGGTCCAGCCGCTAAAAAAGCATATGCTGCTTTACAAGCTTTAGGAGCAGGAGCAGGTTATGCAATGCGTAACGAAGGAGACCAAGATGGAGACGATGAAGCTCTATCACCAGAGGAGTTAGCAAATAAACATGCTGGTTCTCCAATGAAAGAAGATAGAGATAATTCTGAATTATCAGAAGCGTTAGAGACTGTTGAAGCTCTACGTAAAGATCTTCAAGAAGTAAACCTTCTTAATTCTAAATTACTTTATGTGAACAAAATCTTCAAGGCTAATAGTCTTTCTGAATCACAAAAAGTAAATGTAATTGCTGCTTTTGATAAAGCAGAAACAGTAAAAGAAGTAAAATTAGTATTCGAAACAGTTTCTGAAAATGTAGCTACTCCTAAAAAGGAGAATGTAACTGAAGCTAAATTAGGCATGGCGTCTAAAGCAACAGGTACTACAGCAACAAAACCAGAAATCATTGCAGAAAATTCTGCAGTACATCGTATGCAAGTTTTAGCTGGTATTAAACCAAGACAATTTTAATTTAATTTAACTTATTTATTTCAATCATGGAAATTAATTCATTATTAGAAAGCTCAAACTCATATAAGAGTTTACAGGCTGACTCAGCAAAATTAGCTGACAAATGGTCTGCTTCAGGTTTACTTGAAGGTATTGAGGATAATCGCTACAAAAACAACATGGCGATGATTCTTGAGAACCAAGCAAAACAAATCGTAGCAGAAGCAAATAGTACTAACGTAGGAGGAGGATCTTTCTCTGCTGGCTCTGGAGAGCAGTGGGCAGGAGTTGCTTTACCTTTAGTAAGAAAGGTATTCGCTCAAATCGTTGCACAAGATTTCGTATCTGTACAACCAATGAACTTACCTTCAGGTCTAGTATTTTATCTAGATTTCAAATACGGTGATACTGCTAACGGTAGAACTGATAACGACAACATGTACGGTAACGTATCTACTGCTAACGATAAAATGGCAGTTAACGAAGCTGTAGCTGGTGGTCTTTATGGAGCTGGTCAATTTGGATACTCAATCAATGAAGTAGACGGTACTGCTGTATCTGCTTCTGTATCTAATGCAGATTCTGCTTCTGTAAACTATGAAGTAGGAATTTCTCCTGCATCTTACGATGAAGTAGCTGTACCAGTTTCTTCTATCTCTAACTTTGACGCAGAAGGTATCCGTGCTTTCCGTTTAACATCTGCATCTGTTGCTGTAGCTACATTAAACCAGTATACGAAAGTAGAAGGTTCAAACGTAGTGTTTGTAACTGCTGATGGAGCTGTATCTACTGACGATACTGTAGTAGTAAAATACCACAAACAACCAGTTGATAACGACAGAGGAGACTTTGAAGCAACAGGAGCTAGAGCTGTAGAAAACTTAGCTATTCCAGAAATCGACGTAAAACTTGCTTCTGAAGCAATCGTTGCTAAAACTAGAAAGTTAAAAGCACAGTGGACACCAGAGTTCGCACAAGATCTAAATGCTTACCATTCAATTGATGCTGAAGCTGAATTAACATCTTTATTATCTGAGTACATCTCTATGGAGATTGATTTAGAAATTTTAGATATGTTAATCTTAGGTGCACGTACAACTGAACACTGGTCAGCTGAGAACAACAAAGTATGGAGTGGAACTAACTGGACTACTGATACTTCTGATTTCTATAATACTCAAGGACAATGGTTCCAAACTTTAGGAACTAAAATCCAAAAAGTATCTAACAAGATTCACCAGAAAACTTTAAGAGGTGGTGCTAACTTCGTAGTAGTATCTCCAACAGTTGCTACAGTATTAGAGTCTATCCCAGGATTTGCTGCTTCTACTGACGGTGATCAAATGGACTTCAATATGGGAGTACAACGTGTAGGTTCTCTTGCAAACAGATTTAAAGTTTACAAGAATCCTTATATGACTGAGAACATTGCTCTTTTAGGATATAGAGGATCTCAATTCTTAGAAACAGGTGCAGTATATGCTCCTTACGTTCCATTAATGATGACTCCATTAGTATACGATCCGGAATCTTTCACACCAAGAAAAGGTTTGATGACTCGTTATGCTAAGAAGATGATCAGACCAGAATTCTACGGTAAAATTCATATCTCTGACTTAGATCAGATTTAAGATTTACTTTAGTAATAAATTAAGAGAGGCCTTCGGGCCTCTTTTTTTTTTACTATTTATTATATATGGAATTAACTTGGCCACAGTTTCGGAATCAAAATCATATTCGTATCTTAAATGAAAACGAACAGATACGACAGTATAGATTTTATTTAGACACAGTTTCAAATCAAATAGTAAATCAAAATAAAGGACCGCAATCCTCTAGACCAGTAATAGTGACTGGGCTTCTACTACAAGAAAATTTATTTCTAATACAGCAGGAAAACGGATCCAGAATATATATAACATAATAAATTATGCCGAACTTACCAATATCCTTATTACCACAATCTACAGCTCTACAAGGAGATGAACTTTTTGTAGACGTTCAAGGAGGAGTAACTAAGTACACTACTCTAGGTAGTTTAGCAGCATTTACTACAAGTTCAATTCAAACAGAGGTAAATAATCTTACTGCAGCTACTTCTTCTTATTTAGCTTCACATCAAGATACCGGTTCACTTATGGTAACTGGATCTTTATCCGGTTCATCATTGGTATTTGAAAAAGGAGATACAACTACATTTGATATTGATTTATCTAGTACATTTATTACCCCTTCTCAAACAGGTTCTTTGGTAGAAGCAGCTCATATTTCACTTTACTCCTCAGCCTCACAGCAATTAGCTGTATCTGGAGCTGCACAGCCTGTAACATTTACATCAGTATGGACTGCAAGAGGAGTTAACTTAGTAAGCGGTTCTCAAATTGTAATGGAGAAAGCAGGAACTTATCAATTTAATTTCGTTGCCCAAATTACAAATACTGAAAACGCGGTACATGATTCTTACTTTTGGATAAAGTATAATGGAAATAACTTTCCAAATTCAGCAACTCAAATGTCTTTACAACCAAGAAAGAACGAAAGTACTCCATCTGCTCAATTAATGACAGTAAATATAGTTGGTGTTGCTCAAAACGATGGGGATTATATTGAATTATATTGGACAGGTGATAGTAATACTATAAAACTAAGTGAAACTCCTGGTGATGGAGTCAAACCAGAAACACCTTCGGTAATTGCAAATATAGTAAGAGTAGGATAATGAGTGCAGCCTATTTATAGGTATAAACTTAAAGTTATTAAAATAATGAGTTCAAACCATCATACGGACGATGTATTCGTTCAAAAGAGAAGACCAAAGAACCCAATTAAATTTAACGTTCAATTAAATAGCGAACAAAAAACAGCAAAGCAATTAATTTTAGATAACCCGATTACTGTTATAAAAGGAATGGCAGGATCCGGTAAGACTTTAGTTTCTACACAAGTAGCATTAGATCTGTTATTTACAAAGCAGGTAGAAAAGATTATTATAACAAGACCTACTGTGTCTAAAGAAGATATAGGTTTCCTACCAGGAGATATAAGGGAAAAAATGGACCCTTGGTTAGCACCAATATATCATAACTTATACATGTTGTATAATAAAGAGAAGATAGATAAAGAATTAGAGAATGAAAATATAGAAATAGTACCTTTTGCTTTTATGAGAGGTAGGACTTTCTTAAATTCTTTTGTCATAGTAGATGAAGCTCAAAATGTTACCCATAATCAAATGGAAACTGTAATCGGTAGATTAGGTGTAAATTCCAAGATGGTAATATGCGGGGATATAGCACAGATAGACCTTAAAGATAAAAGAGAAACAGGATTTTCTTTTCTGTCTAGAGTAGAAGAACAAGTAGAAGGGTTTAGTACTATAGCATTAGAAAAGAATCACAGACATGATATAGTATCTCCTATACTAAAAGTATATCAAACCTTCAGAGATTAGTCACTATTTATATATAAACTAATACTATGGCTGATATCTCTATATGGAACGGCAGTTCGACTTTTTCTCCCGGACAGACACCATTTGGTTTTTACGATACAGACTCAACATTTCAAGCTGAAGCCGATAAAGTAGCTCATTTTTGTGCTACTAGATTAGGTTATCCGTTAATGGATGTAGAATTACAATCAGGTTCATTCTATGCTTGCTTTGAAGAAGCAGTAACTACATATGGAAACGAAGTCTTTCAATACCAAATAAGAGAAAACTACATTTCATTAGAAGGTTCAGATAGTACGACTACTGCTAATAATAAACTTATTAACCCATCTTTAGATAGAGTAGTAAATATATCAAAAAATTACGGAACAGAAGCAGAAGTAGGTGGATTTGTAACTAAATATACAGGTTCTCTAACTATGTCAGCATCAGTTCAAGAGTATGATTTAGATCAATGGGCTATAGATCAAGGTATTACCGGATCTATTGAAGTAAGAAAAGTATTTTACGAAGCACCTCCAGCAATATTAAGGTATTTTGACCCTTATGCAGGTACTGGAACAGGAGTTCAGTCATTAATGGATGCTTTTGACTTCGGATCATATAGTCCTGGAGTAAACTTCTTAATGATGCCAGCATCTTTTGATATGTTAAAAGTACAGGCTATAGAATTTAATGATCAAATTAGAAGATCTACCTATTCTTTCGAAATGTCTAATAATAAGTTAAGAATTTTTCCTATTCCTAGCAGTAATGCTAACCTTAGATTTGATTATTATAAGGTAGATGAGAAAAAAGCAGCTTCATTCTTAGACGGTACAGGTTTAATTACCAATGTATCTGAAGTTCCCTATTCTAATATTACCTATGAAGGTGTAAATAGTGTAGGAAGACAGTGGATTTATAGATATGCTTTAGCTTTAGCAAAAGAATTACTAGGATACATAAGAGGAAAGTATCAAACAGTACCAGTACCTGGTTCTGAAGCAACTCTCAACCAAGCCGACCTTCTAGCTGATGCTAGATCTGAAAAAGAAAGCTTAATTACTAATTTAAGAGAAATGCTTGAACAAACATCAAGACAATCTCAGTTAGAACGTAAAGCTAATGAAGGAGACAACTTAAATAGGACTCTAAAAGAAGTTCCTATGACAATTTTTATAGGATAATGAAATTAGCTAATATAATATCTGAAATAGAATTTTTTACCTATGTAGGAATGATACAAGTAGTTTATGAGGGTCTAACTACCGTTGAAATAGCTGATTTATTACGTGCTTTACCCGGTGTTACTACTGTTACTATAGCAGCCGACTTAGGAGAAGGTAGAGAAAACTTAAAAATTAAACTAATATCACAGAAAGGCGGTAAAGAAGCTTTTCAAGCGTTTAAAAGTAATGCTATAAGTAAATATAAACCTATTAAGATACTAAAAGTAGCTGAAAATACAATAGAAAAGAAATAATGCTGTTCGGATCAAATAGAGATTTTAATTTATTAGTTAATATCAATAGAGAACTAATAAAAGACGTAGTAGAACAGGAAATACTGTACTACAAACTAGATCTATATGGTACTGAAGCAAATATATACGGAGAAGCATCGAATAAGAGCTATAATCAACCAATTAAACTAAATTGTTTAGTTACAAGAGGAGATCAAGTAATAACAAACGATGAATTCGGCCCAGATCTAATTAGAGAGATGTCTTTTGCATTTATAAGACAAGATCTTGAAGATTCTGTAACATATCCCGAAGTAGGTGATATAATTATGTGGCATGAAGATTATTTCCAGGTTGATACAGTAAGAGAGAATGAATTGTTTATGGGTAGAGATAAAAATTATAATTTATCTAATTACGCCAACAAGTTTGGTTCATCTTTATCTATAATAACCGATACTCATCTTACTAGAATTGAAGATACAGGAATAACCTTTGCAAATTCACCAAATAACATTTAATGTCTAAGAATAAACCTATACCAAAAACACAAAAACAACTCTCAGAGGATTTAAGAGAGCCGTACCTTAATCAAGGTGCTACTCCTTCTGTGAATCCTAAAAGAAGAGAACTGCAGCGTGCTATTAAAGAAGATGATGGTAAAAGGTTTAATGTTGGACTAAGAGAAATAGATGAAGCAATCTTTTACTACTTTGATAATGTAATTAAACCTAAAGTAGTAAGAAATAATAGGGAAGTTAACGTTCCTGTCTTATATGGTTCACCAGAAAGATGGAAAGCCGTACAAGCAGACGGGTTTTATAGAGATAGAAACGGTAAAATACTTACTCCTCTTATAATGGTTAAGAGAGATTCTTTAGAAAAGAATAGATCCTTAGGTAATAAGTTAGATGCTAATAATCCTGTTAATTTTGGTATATTTGAAAAGAGATACTCTAACAAAAACGTATATGATAGGTTTAGTAGGTTAAATAATAGGGAAGAAATAAAAGAATACCAAGGGGTAGTAATACCTGATTTTGTAAATATTACGTATTCGTGTATTATTTTTACACAGTATGTAGAACAAATGAATAAATTAGTAGAATCTATTAATTATGCTTCGGATGCTTACTGGGGAGACCCAAATAAGTTTAATTTTAGAGCAATGATTGATAGTTATACTACTGCTACTGAATTAACCCAGGGTCAAGATAGAACTGTAAAGACTAATTTTACTATATCTTTACTAGGACACATAGTACCTGATTCAATTAATGCTGCTTTACAAGGAAGTAGTAAGTTTTTCTCTAAAGGTAGAGTAAATTTTGGATTAGAAACAGTATCAGAAGTTGCAGAGATCGACAGAAATAGATTTGACATCGCCAGAACGAATTCTACTAGAAGTAAATTCTATGATAAGATTGGTGAGACTTTAGATTTAACACAAATAGGGGAATCAATGACAGCAGAACAGAAACTTTATGTATCTCTTCGTAGAATATACAGCAGTAACAGTACAGTAGTAGTGGTAGATAATAATATTAAGACTATAGTTTGGGAAGGATTGACAATAGCAACCCCACCAGTAGGTTTCCCAGCTTTAGGAGTTACAGATTTTGAGGTATTTATAAATGGAGTGATAGTTGAGACGGATGCAATAGATTCTATTGTACAGTCAGGAGCGGATGTTACCGTAACCTTTAACTCAGGTCTAGAATATCCAATAGAGGATTCAGATGAGTTCACTATAATCGGTAAATTTGTAGTTTAGTGGCTTTAGTAGAATGGAAACAGATAAATAGTGATTTAAAAAGTTCGGGAGACCTAACCGGTTCCTTATATCTTTCAGGCTCACAAGAAATAACAGGTTCACTATTTACTAGTGGAGGAATAGTTAGTTTTGATGCTTACCCTTGGCCAGAAGCAGGAAATGAGACTCATATTCTTAAAACACAAGCGTTTGAGTTAGAGTTTAACGGAGTTACCCGTTCTTATGAGTATATGGGTATAGCTTTAGAGCACTATGAGACTAATTTCGATTATTATCATAACTCTCTTTTACTTTATACCTATAATGATCATGATAATCCAAGTTTCGGTGCTGAGTTAAATATAGGACCAATACGAAGTCACTTACGACAGTATGCTTCAGGTTCAGATAACTTAGGTAATGTATCATTTAGGGAAAAGTATGATGGTAGAATACAAGGTTTACTTTATGCCAATGAACTCCAAATAGGTAAGTACTTAGGGGAAGATATTGGAATAGGTAACGATTCTGCTAGCGTTCATATTACAGGTTCTCTTAATTTAAGATTAGACGGTGTAGAACAGTACTTCTCTGTTAATATAGATGGTTCTCCTCAAGTAAAAGTAAACGAAGAAGGTACTTTACAGGTTTACCCTAAAACAGAAACACCAACAGCAGTAACAGGAGGACTATTCTATAGTTCCTCAAATGAATATTATTTAGGTTTTAATAGTTAACGTATATTTATATAAGATTAAACATCTCTTTTTACTATGGCAATTTGGAAAAAAATACTTGTTAGTGGATCTAGCATTCATGTAAACGAAATAACAGCATCATCATTAACTAATAACAATCTTATTGTTGTTGGTTCAGGTGGAGCACTTGAGAACAGTGGACTAACCTTTGACGGTTCTGCAGTTACACTTACAGGTGCTAAATTAATTGTTCCAGGAGATATATCTGGAAGTGGAGATTTAAAAATCTCTGGTAGTACAGTTATTGATACTAATTTAACAGTAGGAGGAACTTCAACATTTACTGGCGGAGTTCAATTATCTGGAGATTTAGATGTCGATGGTAATATAGCCGGTGATGGTAATTTAGATATAGCCGGTAACGGTAAAATTACTGGAAGTTTTGAAGTAGACGGTGCTTCTACTTTTAATAGTGAAGTAACAATTTCAGGAACTAACAATTTAAGAGTTGGTGGTGATATAATAGTAGATGGAGATTTTACCTACTTAAATACTGCTAACTTATTTGTAGAGGATAAATTTATTCTTTTAAATTCTGGTTCTGCTAATCCTGATGAAGGAGGTCTTATTATAGATGAAGGTAATGCAACAGGACATGCTTTTGTATATGATGCAGACTCATCTAGATTTGCTTTTACAGGATCTTTAGATTCTACAGCTACTTCAGTAACACCAGATGCATTCGTTGCAGCAGTAGTACATGAAGGATCAGGACATACAGATGTACCGGAATACCAAAAAGCGGGTAACATCAAAGTAGATTCTTCTGACGAAATTTGGATTTACGTTTAAAATAGTATATAATATAGTTATGGGATTATTAGATAAAGGCAGAACTAAGCCTAGTAATACGGGTACGGAATTAACTCAAGCAGGTTTAACCAAAGAAGATTTTAAATTTATTCTTGCTAAATTAAGATTAGCAGATTATAAAGGAACAGAATTTGAAGCTTTTTACGCCGTATACACAAAAATACAAGATCATATAAATAATCAAAAATAAGTAGAGGGGCTTTTAAGCCCTTTTGCTATTTATAGGTATATTATAGGCCCGAAAGGGAAGTGGGCGGGAACGAACCCGTAACCTACCGTAATAGAGAAGATATGCCCAATTGGAAAAAACTGATAGTCAGTGGATCAGATGCGCACCTGAATTCACTTGACATTGCAACATTTATATCCGCTTCCAACTTTGAAGGTGGATTATTCAAAGGAGATGGTTCACAACTCACAAACATCTCTGCCTCTTATTTATCAAACGAACTTACAGCCAGTATTTCTGGTGCATTTAATTCTGTTTCTCAATCTATTGCTTCTGATATAGAAGATATTGTAGATGGGACAACAACAGTAACATCCGCCTCTTACGCTTTAACAGCTTCTTATGCATTGAATGCAGGTGGAGGTACAGGAGTAGGCTTTCCTTTTAGCGGTTCAGCTATTATCACAGGATCTCTCTTAGTATCTAGTTCATTTGTAGACTTTACAAATGCTACCGTAATATCAGGCTCTATATTTAGTGGTTCTTTTGTAGGAGATGGTTCCGGTCTAACAGGATTAGCCGGAGATGTAGATACAGGTTCATTATTAACCACAGCTTCTGCAGCCGGTTCTACTATTACTTTTGAAAAAGGTGATGGATCAACCTTTGACGTTTCTATAGCAGCTTCTGCTTCTTCAGCAGATGCACTAGTAACTGCTTCTATAGACGGCTCCACTCTTACATTTGAAAAAGGAGATGCTTCTACTTTTGATATCATACTACCATCAGGAGGTAATGGATATTCTGGAGAGACTGCAACAGCAATACTCTCACAATCAACAGCAGCTGAAACCTGGAGCTTTGCACACAACCTAAACGAAAGACATCCAGTTATTACAGTTTATGATGATAACGAAGATGTAATCGTACCGAATACTATTTCAGTAGTAGATGAGAATAATTTAGATATTATATTCTCTACTACTAGAACAGGTTATGCTACAGCAGTAGTTGTAGGAGTTAGTTCTTCTTTTGCTACTACAGCATCTTATATAGAATCTTTAAATGTTGACGGTCCATTAGGATTAGATAGTATAACTTCTGCTTCCTATGCATTAACTGCATCTTATGCTGATGACTTTAACGCTAACAATATAACAGCTACATCATTTACAGGTTCTTTCTCAGGTTCTTTTTACGGAGACGGTTCTAACCTATCAGGAGTAACTTCTTATACAGATGTAGATACTTTAGAATATATTAACAGTATTGGAGTAGTATCAAGCTCTGCCCAGATTAATACAGGTTCTTTCTCTGGCTCTTTCTTTGGAGACGGTACAGGATTAACCGGACTTGGGTATGGAGATACTAAAAAACTATATCAAACAGTAGCAGCAACTACATGGTCGTTTAACCATAATATGGTCGAACAGTATCCAACAGTTACTGTATACAACGATTTAAATGAAGTAGTACAGCCAACTAAAATAGTAGCGGTAGATTCTTCTTCTTTAGATATATACTTTGGAATACCGACAGCAGGTACAGCGGTAGCTGTAGTAGGTGGTGTAGCAACCACCCAAGAAGCAGGGTATAATAGAGTATTAGAACAAACATTATCGGCCACTACTTGGTCATTTACCCATAACCTAGGGAATAAATACCCACAAGTATCGGTATATGATTCTAGTGATGAATTAATTATACCTGGTAAGTTAGAAGCAGTAGATCAGAATAATTTAATTATATATTTTGATAACCCTCATGCAGGTACTGCAACCGCTACAGTAGGAGGAACATCTCTTACAGCGTCTTATGCCGATAGTTTAGTAATAAGTGATACACTTCTTACATATCAAGATAATACTGATGTAGATACAGGGACAGAGACTATAGCAACGGTATCAACTTCTACTTATGATGGTGCTTTTTTTGATTATATTATTAAAGACGGAACTAACTTTAGAGCCGGTACTGTTTTATCAGTATGGGATGGTTCTTCAATAGAATATACAGAAACTTCAACTCAAGATATAGGAAACACCACAGGTGTAACCATGTCAGTAGATATATCAGGAACTGATGCTAGACTAAGAGCAACCACAACATCAGATAATTGGAACATAAAAGCATTTGTAAGAGCATTATAGTATGAAAATATTTGACCCAAAATTAACAGGAAGTATAGAAATCCTTAACACCATAAGCGGTAGTGTTGAAATACAACAAGATTTAACAGTAGGGGGAACTATATTTGGAGATATAGAAGGAAGTATAGAGGGTACTGCAGCAACAGCTTCTTACGTAGAATTTAACAGTGTAGATGGATTATCTACTTTTTCATCAAGTATTGAAGATAGAGTAACTTTACAAGAAGAATTTAGTTCTTCTTTAGACAGTACTTTTGCAACAGATACAGCAGTGGCAACTGCAGTTTTAAGCCTCAATGCTGCTACATCCTCATACCTACTTAACACCACAGATACGTTAGATGGGGATTTAACTGTGACAGGAACAATAACTGCTCAAGAATTTCATACAGAATATGTTAGTGCTTCTATTATTTATCAATCAGGATCAACACAGTTTGGAGATACTTCTGATGACACTCACATTTTTACCGGCAATATTGGTATAGGCACGAATAGTCCTATACAAAAATTAGATGTAAATGGAAATATAGTTTCTAATTCATTTTATTTATATGATTCAACATCTAATGATAGAAACGTAATGTTCCTTGACGGTTCAGATAATTTATTACTAGCAACAGGGACAAGTACTGGAGCAAGATCAATGCTTTTTTATACTGAAAACGCAGAACGTATGCGTATTGATTCTACGGGTAACGTAGGTATAGGAACGAGTAGTCCTGTAAGAAAACTTGATGTAAATAGTGGAGTTTCTTCTGATATAGTGAGGTTTGGAAATAATAGTGGAGCAATGACTTTTGGTCAAACACCTAATCAGTCAAGTCTTGACCTTGCTTCAAGCAACGTTTTTAGAATTAGACAAGGCTCTTCAATTCCATTTATATTAAGTTCAAGTGGTAATGTAGGTATCGGAACGACTAGTCCAGGTAGATTGCTTGAAGTTTATGGGGCTCTTGATGGTTATATTAAAGTCAATGGGGGCCGTTCTGGTAATCACGGTTTTACACTTGGTTCAGATGCATACGGTTTTATTATTTTTGACGATACATTAAGTAATTATAGATTTGTTATTGAACAAGACTCAGGCAACGTCGGGATCGGAACAGCTAATCCAAATGGAAAATTAGACGTGCAATCATCTAACACAGGAAATTTACTTTCTAGAGTTTACAACCCTAACACCGGTGCTAGTTCTTCTGCTTCTTTTAGAATAGCTTCTGCCGCAAACAACGCAAACTCTGCTAGATTAGAATTTTCTGACGCTAGTTATTATACAGCTACAATATCAGGAGATAGAGTTCAGGGGCTAGTTTTTAGAACATCAGCAACTGGGAGTAACCCCACTACGGTCCCTGAGAGAATGCGTATTGAATCAGATGGTATAATTAGTATAGGTGAAGGTGCTACACAATCTTGGATAGCTAATAAAGTACAGACTACAACCACTGCAGTTTCAGGGAAGCAGGACATGTCTGACATAGACAGAACCACAGCCAATTGGATGAGGATTACTAATCCTGTTTATTCAACAAATGGTTCTGTAGGTTTAATAATGCGTACTTTCCCAAATTCAGATGCAAGGCAGGGTGCTGGTATAATAGCTTCAGGAGGATCTGATAACGCGGCTACGGATTTAGATTTATTTGTTAGTCAACAAACATCTGGTGCTACAACGAGTACATCATATTCTGCTCTATCGATAAAAGGTAACACAGGTAACGTAGGTATAGGTAACACAACACCTTCTGCTAACCTATATGTTTCCGGAGCAAATGGAGATGCGACTACTAAAGCAGAAATGCAATCAAACTCAGTATTTACTATAAAACCTTCTGCAACAAATTCTGGTAATTTAAATTTTGCTCAAGTAGATGGGGGTAATTCAATAGGTATTCAATTTACAAACGGTGCAGGAACATCAGATTGGGATATAGCACTGAATCCATTTGGAGGTAACGTAGGTATAGGGGTAACTGCTCCAAGTGAGAAACTAGAAGTAGCAGGAAATGCTATTTTAGATGCCAGTAATGCTAGGTTGAAAATTAAAGGAGGTGTAACAGGAACTAATAGCGGTATAGATTGGACTTTTAATTCAGATTCAACACAGTATGCTAAAATAGAATTAGACTATGATACTAGAGCTACTACCGGACTATTGATAGATTCAGGATACCCGATGACCTTAGATTACAGTAGCGGTACTTTTAGTATTAAGAAAAATGGCTCAAGTGAGTTAACAATTCTAAATGGCAACGTAGGTATCGGAACGACTAGTCCGGGCTATAAACTTGAGATAGATGGCACCCTTAAATCTACAGGTTGGGGTTATTTAGCCACTACGGGAGCTACAAGTATTGTAAATATTGGAAGCTCTAATGCAGCAGTGACGCAATTAAATCTCTCAACTTCGTCTTCGGGAGGCAGCACGGTAGCTGCTACAAATTCATTATCAATAAGCGTAAATAATACGACAGCAGCAAAAATCCTGTCAAACGGAAATATAGGCATCGGAACGACTAGTCCTTCTGAAGCGCTGCACATATATCGCAATGCAGCATCTGCTGAGATAAGACTTCAGAACAACAATATTAGCTCCTACATAAGAAGTAATACAGACAATTTAAACTTCTATGTATTTAATGGGGAGAAGATGCGTATCACCTTAGGTGGCAACGTAGGTATAGGTACTACAAGCCCAAATTGCATGCTGGACGTTCAAGGGAACTCATCTTTTGGTTCTATAAAAAGCCTACAAGGAACATACCACCAGCCTAATAAGTGGCAAAAAGTTATAAGTTTTACTTATTCTGCATTTAGTTTTGATTCGTTTACTTTGATTGTTAATGAGGGAGGAGATACAGGTAATTACAATTCAAATGCTGAAGTATACATACATTATAAGTTCCAAAATAATAACGGTAGAATAGTAGCAAACATAATTAATTATGGAGATAAACCTATACTAGCTGAAAACTTTGAAATTTATAAAACCGGTACAACTAACGGTACAATCACTATCTACCATAAGATGGTAAGGAATTACCAAACACCAAGTTACACACTTTTAGGACCTACAGTTAATATAGATTATACCTGGCACGGTACAGTAGTCGGTGATGACTTATCATCAGAAACAAACGACCCTTGGTTTATAAAAGATATTACAAACGGGTTAACCATCAATGGAAGATCTGGTAATGTAGGTATAGGAAAAACTAGTCCTTCCTATAAACTTGATATAGATGGAGGATCATCAGTTCCACTACAGGTAAATTCTACTCAAGATTATATGATAGGTTTATCTAGATCTGGGGTATCTCAATGGTGGTTAAAAGCTTATACTAATGGAGCATTTGCTCTACATGAAAACGGAGTTGGTGATCAAATATATATTCCAGGTGGCGGTAACGTAGGTATAGGTACAACAGCACCTGGTGAAAAACTTGATGTCAACGGGGCTGTACAAGCTGTAGCATATAAAGCTACAGGAGGAGGAACTTCCACTTTCGGTACGATGACTAAGGTATATCAAGATCTACATAAAAGATCTTTTGTTACAACTCATAATTTTACTTATGCTGGGACAGGTACATATTACTTTAACTTAGCTTTCCCAGCTTCCGGTACTATCGGATTTAACTTAAAGATTGTTACCAGTAGAAATGGTAACTGGAGAAATTTTGGATATATCGATCATCAAGGTTTCGTATATTGGGAAACAGATGGTGATTTTGTACACGAAGCAGGGGTAACCTCAATAGCATCAAGTCATGGAGGAGGTATTACAGTAGGTAATCCGACTGGCTTTGGAGCTAATAGTATCTCAGCTTCAACCCCCGGCTCCCTTAATTACAACTACATGATCGTTAGATTTCCTATATACTTCCCAGACGGTACCACCGGATCAGATGGATTCTGGAAAGTTCATTTAGATACTTATGGATACACCGGAGATACAGCATACTTCTTAAAAGCATAAAATATTTATAATAAAATAACCAAAGAATGATAATTTACGATCCTTACCTAACCGGAAGTTTGACAATAAATGGAGCTTTAGTAGACTCTTTAGGAAACTTAGATAACATATCTTCTTCGGTACACTCTCTAACACAAGACTCTGCTTCTTTTTCAACAAGAGTATCTTCAACAGAAGGTAATATAACAGCTTTAAATGCTGCTTCATCATCATATGCATTAAAGACTGAAATAAGTGGATCATTTACTTCGGTATCGCAATCATTTGCTTCAGAAAGACTTAAGAATACTACAGATATACTTAATGGTGATTTAACTGTAACAGGAACGATCACAGCACAGGAGTTCCACACCGAGTTTGTAAGTGCTAGTATTCTTTATCAAAGCGGTTCAACACAATTCGGTAATTCAACTGATGATGAACATAACTTTACCGGAACTTTAACTAATACAGGGAATGTAGGTATAGGTACGACTGATCCTAGTACTAAGTTAGAAGTTAATGAACAAACAGCTAATACTTCTGCTTATATTACAGTGGACTCATTAAGTTGGAATGCAGGTATAAGTTTAAAAAATGGGAATGGAACTTGGGAAATATTAAATGACTACACAGGATTAGGGACTACTGATACATTAGGTTTCTTTAATAATGGTTATCATATGGTTATTGATAATACAGGTAAAGTAGGTATAGGCACAAGTAGTCCCGCAAAAAAACTTGACGTAAATGGAACAGTTAGAGGTTTAACCTTAGTTGCAGATGACACTACTGTTCAGACGGGTTTTAACGGCAATTCTTTAATACAAATAAGCAGGGGAGCAGCACCTTCTTATTTACAGTTTATTTCCCCAACTAATCAACAACAAGGTATTTTATTTGGAGATACAGATGATACTGTTATGGGATCTGTTAGATATGACCATACAGGGGATTATATGTGGTTTGAGGCTAATAACGCAGAACGTATGCGTATTGACTCAAGCGGTAAAGTAGGTATAGGTGCTACAAATCCTACTGAAAAATTAACTGTAAATGGAAATATAAACTTTCCGTTTGATACGACAGGTGCATATTATTTTGGAATTCAGCCTTCTCCTTCAAACCCATTTTCAACCAGTGCAAGGGAACTTATAATAAGAGGAGCTAATGCCTATCAAGGGGCAAATCCTTCACAAGCGCAAGCAGGTGGGGATGTTTATATAAAAGGAGGTTATTCCATAGCTAATACAGGTATTGGTGCGTATGCTGGAGATGTAAATATAGAGGGGGGAGAAACTCATACTGGCGGTACAGATGGAGCAGGTATAATTACGCTTAAGACCGCAGGAACAGAACGTATGCGTATTAATTCCGGTGGCAACGTAGGTATAGGTATTACGAACCCAACTGAAGCACTTACAGTGCAAGACTCAATCGGAGTTCAACTTGGCTTTAAAAGATTCTACTCAGGATTCGGTACTGTACCAGCTGGCGTAGGTTCAGCTTATAATTTACCTGTTACATTAAATCAGGCACAAGGAACTACATTAACCTCTACATATCAATATAAGATATTTTTAACCACTACAGGTACAGGTACATATAATAGTTCCGTATACATTATATATATCAATAGTGATGCATCTGCTTGGGTAGGAAGGGAGTTATCTAGAAGCGGCACCTCAAGTAACCACCCGGAATTAGATATAATTAATGGTAGCGCGGTAATATTTAATGATCATCCGAACGCTTACGGTGTTTATTATAGAGTAGAGACAACCCATACAGGTCAAGCTAAAACAAGTCCTAATATTTTTGGTAGTGACTTTATGTGGCAAAGGACAGATACCCGATTAACATATGAGGACGGTAACGTAGGTATAGGTACAAGTAATCCAAGTGCTAAGTTAGATGTTAATGGAATAACTAGAGTATCAGGAGATTTTGCTGGAACAGGTCAAAACCCATTAATACAGTTATATAATACAGATACTTCTTTAGGCGCAGATCAAATACTTGGTGATATTGATTTCTATCAGTCTGACGCTTCAGGAGGTGGAGCGGGCGTAGTTGGAAGGATAAGATCTATTAATGATAGTAATTTTAAAGGAGAAGCATCTTTAACATTTCATACTGGGGAAGCTAATGTAAGCTTTCAAGAACGTATGCGTATTACAAGTGGTGGGGCTGTTATAATTGGGACAGGAGGTGCATTTTCAGCAGGTAGTGGAAACATACAAATTAATCGTTCACCTGATGGTGGTTATATTCAAACAAGTGCTGTATTAACTTCAGCAGTAGACCAAAGATACTTTTACAACCCAAATGGATTAGTTGGTAGAATAGAAACATCAGGTTCTTCAACTTCTTATATAACTACTTCTGACTATAGATTAAAAGAAAATGTAATACCATTAACAAATGCTTTAGATAGATTAGATGCTCTTAAACCTTCTCGCTTTAACTTTATAGCAGATGGTAACAAAACAGTAGACGGATTTTTAGCACACGAAGTACAAGATATAGTTCCTGAAGCTATTAGTGGAGAAAAAGATGCTACCGAAGAATATGAAGTTACACCTGCCATTTTAGACGAAGAAGGTAATGTAAGTGAAGAAGCGGTAATGGGAACAAGAGACGTTTATCAAGGAATAGATCAATCTAAAATAGTACCTTTATTGACTGCTGCTTTACAAGAAGCAAACGCATTGATAAAAGAATTACAGACTAGAGTACACAACTTAGAAAATAATTAATTATGGCTTATAAAATCCTAAAACAATTCCAACCAAACTCTAAAAATGTTTGGGTAGAAAAATTATCTAATGAAGATACACTAGATGTATTTGATACACAAGAATTAGCAGAGAATAAACTAAGTGAATTACAATCCTCAGATTCAACCAGAGAATATAAAATTGTAGAGGTCTAATACACTCAACAGTCCTATTTATTAGTATATCCCTTTTGGATAGTGAAAAAAGGACTGTAACATGGCAAATAAATTTGTAGCCCGTAAAGGGTTAATCTCATTAGATGATACTGAAATAACAGGATCTCTAAGTATCACTGAAAACATAATCGCCGCCGGCACTATTCAAGCAGCTTTTGCTGGGAGTACCTCTACGGCTATATCTGGAGCATTTACAGATGTATCTAGTTCTCTATCAGGACGAATTACTTCTAATGAAGTAAGTGTTAGTTCTCTAAATTCTAATACTTCTTCTTATGCATTAAAAACAGATATTACCGGATCATTCACCGATGTATCAGCATCAATAACCTCAGAGAGGTTAAAAAATACTACAGATACTTTAGACGGAGATCTTACAGTTACAGGAACAATTACTGCACAGGAATTTCATACAGAATTAGTTTCTGCTTCTATCATATATGAATCAGGTTCAACACAATTTGGTAATTCATCGGATGATACTCATAGTTTTACTGGTACTCTGACTAATACAGGAAATGTAGGTATCGGGACGACTAGTCCTTTTGATTCTAAATTACAAGTAGTTGGAAGAATTAGAGCAGCAGGTGGAACAAGTGGAGGGTATTTCTTTGGTTCAGAAGAATTTGACGGAGGTTTTTACGCTCCTTCGGATGGTAATTTAGCTTTTAGCACAAACGGTACTGAAAGAATACGTATTGATGGTAATGGCAACGTAGGTATCGGGACGACTAGTCCTTTGCATCTACTTCACGTTAACGGAGCTTCAGACGGTAACTCTATTTACACTGCAATGTTACAAAATACTGGAACTGCACCTAATACCGCAAGTAAATTATTATTTGTTCAAGGTGGAAGTACGATAAGAGGTGCGGTAATTGGTGGATTACAAGAAGCCACAGCTGGCTCTCCTACATCTATGGTTTTTGAAACATCTGCAGCTTATGCTACTCCTACAGAAAAAATGCGTATTACTTCAGATGGTAACGTAGGTATCGGAACGACTAGTCCTACTTCAGCTAAATTAGTAGTTGCTGGAGATCTGGATGTTTGGAGCTCCACAAACACACTTTTAAGATCTGCACATAATGGAAGTTTCGGAAGCTTACAAACTTACACGGGCGGCGCATATGGAATTTTAACACTTAATCCAGGAGGCGGCAACGTCGGGATCGGTACGACTTCGCCTAGCAAAAAGCTTGACGTAGATGGTGCTATAAGAACACGTAATAGCTTTAACGTATCCGATGGTACCACGCAAATTGGAGGATTATTTCCTTACAAAGTTATTACAGGTGCTGGAACTGATAATTCATTGGCATTATTTACTGAAAATGGGTTAGACCTTCACTTTATGACAGACGGAAGCATTTCGTCTAAAATGATTATAAAATCAGGTGGCAACGTAGGTATCGGGACGACTAGTCCTGGGGCTAAGTTAGATGTAGAGGATTCTGGTGCTGATTTAATTGATTTAACTAGAACTTCTGTAGGTACTTATAGATTAGCTATTTCTGGGAACGATAGATTTTCTATATATGACGTTGGAGAATCTTCTGAAAGATTAAGTATCACTAGCACTGGCAACGTAGGTATAGGTACAACTTCTCCAGACACACCTTTACATATTGATTATGAACAGTCATCCTTAGCAGGAAATTCGTGGATTGGATTACATGTAGACAGATCGTATGCATCAACAGCAGGATTTTATACAGGTTTAGCTCTGACAGCATATCAAAATAAAGGAGCATTGATAGGAGCAGACGGTAACCAAAACTTAATGTTCTTCAATTATGACGGAGTAAACAATGTTACTACATCTGAAGCAATGCGACTAAATGCTAATGGAGTTTTAAACATCTACAAAGGAAGTTCCTCTAATGACAATATTAGATTTTATAATACAGACGGTAACTACGCCTACATTAGAACTACATCAGCTAATAATTTGAATAATGTTTGGTTTGACGGTACGCTAGGGTGTATACAGTGGTATGCTTGGGATAACCCAGGAGGAGCAAGAACAGCCGATACTTATACAACACATTATTTCGGTATCGGAAGAGGTACAGATTATGAATCTGTTAGGATTGAAAGAGGGGTTATAACCGGTAAAGAAAATAGTAATACCGATAGGTATAAAATAAACCCAGTAGGTGATAGTTACTTTAATGGTGGTAACGTAGGTATAGGTACGAGCAGCCCTGATGCTAATCTAGAGATTTCTAAAAATGCTGGAGCAGACCCTGGCCCAGTTGATGAGCCAGTTACACTCAGGTTAACAGACGCAGGAAATGCTGCGAACGGATTAGGCGATACAACAAATCCTTGGGCTGAAATTCAATTCTATAGCGAAGATGCTTCTTCAGGTGGACCATCTATACAAGCTAAAATAGCTACAATATATGATGATATTTATTCTGCAGGTTCTCACATAGTATTTTATAATACATCAACTCCAACTAACGGGTTATCGGAAAGGATGCGTATTAATTCTGTAGGTAATGTAAGCATAGGAACTGCAGCAGTAGCATCAGCAAATGCAGCTGCAGATAATTTTGTTATTAAAGGAGAAGGAACCGCAGTAGGTTTGACAATATCAAATTCTGTAAACTCAGGAACAGGTACAATCTTTTTTGGAGATGCAGCAAGTTCAACAGTAGCAGGTTTTAGATATAATCATAATACTGGAGATATGGCAGTAGCTTTTGAAGATGATATTACCTTTAGTTCCAGCGGTTACGAAAAAGCTCGTATTCTATCAAGTGGAGGTATTACCTTCAACGGTGATACTTCTACTTCAAATGCTCTTGATGATTATGAAGAAGGGACTTTTACTCCAGTAATCGGAGATGGAACATATACGTATTCCAATAGAAGAGGACATTATGTTAAAATAGGTAATTTAGTTTATGTTCATATAGGATTAAGATTAGCATCAGCATCTCCCGGTTCAAGCACGGCAAATATAAGTGGTTTACCTTTTACTAGCGCAAATTTCGGGTCTTATCAAGAACCTCATACAAGAGTAGGAATGGCAGGCTTATGTGTAACAGCTAACTTATCCTACAATTTGAGTTTTTACATTGCTAGCAATAACAGTGTAATTTATGCTAGAACATCAGCTAGTAACGTAGACTCCCCAGTAGCTTCAAATCAACTATGGAAAGCAGGAACTTTTATAAAATACCAGTTAATTTATACAGTTAGTTAAGATTTATATTATGGCAATAACAAAAACAATAACAATCGACAAAATTGAAATCGTAGGAGATTTTAAGAACATTCAAGTAAGACAAGCTTCTGTTATCGAAGAAGATGGTGTTGAGCTTACAAGAAGCTTTCATAGGTATGTATTATCTCCGGGTAATGATCTTACAGAACAACCTACAGAGATACAGTCTATCGCTAATGTAGTTTGGACAGAAGAAATTATTACAGCATACCAAGCCTCTCAAGAACAAACAGTAGAGTAAAATATTTATAATAAAATAACCAAAGAATGATAATAGATAACCCCATAGTCTCCGGCTCATTAGATATACAAAATGATGTAACGGCTTCAAACTTACTACTCCGAGGTACAGCTTCTGGGGTATTTTCTGGTTCATTTTTAGGGGATGGATCACAGCTTTCCGGTGTAACATCTTATACAGATTCAGATACACTCACCTATATTAATACATTAGGGGTACTATCAGGTTCAGCACAAATAGCATCTGATATATCTGGTTCATTTACAGATTTGTCTAGTTCAATTCAAGGTAGAGTAGCAGCTCAAGAAAGCTTCAGCTCATCATTAAGTACTACAGAACTAATACTATCAGGTTCTTTTTCAGGAAGTTTTATTGGTGATGGATCTCAACTATCAGGAGTTACTTCATATACAGATTCAGATACTTTAGCCTTTATAAATTCAAAAACAGTACTATCAGGTTCGATTGCAGAACTTACATCAGTTACAGCTTCATTTTTGAATACAGGTTCGGTAACTATACCGCATGGCTTCAATTCAAAGAACGTCTCTATCGCCGTTTATGATGATAGTGATATACTTATTATACCCCAAGAAATTGCACTCGTTAGCAACAATGCTGTTAAGGTAACTTTTGGAGGGTTAACTTCTGGATTTGCTGTAGTAGCAAAAGGTGGACATATAGTATCAGGTTCTGTACCGGTACCTCAATTATCAACAGTTGCAGATTCATTTACATCTACAACTTCTCATACAGTCACACATAACTTTAATACTAAAAACGTAATAGTATCGGTATATGAAGGAGATAATTATATTATACCAGATACAATAACTACCCCTACAGACAATACTGTTGAAGTTACCTTCCCTGAAGCGATTTCAGGTAGAGTGGTAGTGGTAAAGTCTGGACATATAGTATCAGGTTCTATACCATACAGTAACTTATCTAATACACCAACACTTCTTTCATCTTCAGCTCAAATAGCATCTGATATTTCAGGTTCGTTTACCTCTCTTAGTTCTTCATTTCAAGGAAGAATTTCTACTAATGAAGATAATATTGGATCATTAACGGCTAGTACGTCTTCTTATGCATTAAAAGAACAAATCTCAGGTTCGTTTACTTCGGTTTCACAATCATTTGCATCAGAAAGACTTAAAAATACTACGGATACATTAGATGGGGATTTAACTGTAACAGGAACAATAACTGCTCAAGAATTTCATACAGAATTTGTTTCTTCTTCTATTATTTATCAATCAGGTTCAACACAGTTTGGAGATACATCTGACGATACTCATATTTTTACCGGTACTGTAGGTATAGGTACGAGTAGTCCTTCTACTTTACTTACTGCTGATTTAGGCGCAAGTGGAAATATTGCACATTTTGAGGGTAACAGTAATGTTCATTTAAGAATTGGAGAATCTTCAGGAGATATGTACTTAAATGCTAATAATGGCAACGCTACCATTGCATTTCAAACAAATACTGTAGAACGTATGCGTATTGACTCTAGTGGGAATCTAAATTTTAGCACCGCAGATGGAGTAGGAATTACATTTAAGGAATCAGGATTTATTACCATTGACTCGGATAACAACGATTCTAGTAGAAACTTCCAATTTAAGGACGGTAGTGGTAGTACGTTAATGACTTTACTCGATACAGGTAATGTAGGTATCGGAATAACTGATCCTCAAAATAGATTATCCCTGGGCTCTACTCAAGGAAGTGGTATTGACTTCCTGTACGATGCTACTAATACATATAAAAACCAGATAAAAAACTATTGGAACTCTAGTACAGATACTAGAATGGATTTCAATATCGGTAGAACAGCTAATGTTACACCTGTAACTGTTATGTCCGTAGGATATAATAGTAACGTAGGTATAGGTACTACAAGTCCAACTGAAAAATTGGAAGTTAATGGAACTGGTAGATTTACAAATTCATCAACCGCTATTGGTATAATACTTAATAGAGGTTTAGATGTTAATTCTGTAGGAGAAGCAGGAGTTGGTATGCAATTAGGTGCATTAGACGGTTCTACATATAAAGAAGGTGTAACCATGTACGGCTCTTTAAAATCAAACGGAGACGATGGTGGATTTACCGTGCAAGTCAGAAAGTCAAATGTTATGCAAACTCGTTTTACTATAAATGAAGACGGTAACGTAGGAATCGGTACGACTTCGCCTTCAAGTGGTGCTAAATTAGACGTAAATGGAAGTTTAGCTATAGCTAATACAGGTCAACTTAATCTTACCCGTACTTTGGATACTAATAATCTTTGGTACGGGATGAGATATGATAATGATGAAGTTCAAATTTATACATATTACCCATCAAACAGGAGTATAACTTTCAATACTGTTTCTGGAGGAACAGGAATTACCAATCAATTAATGAAAATTGAAGCTGGCGGTAACGTAGGTATAGGTACGACTAGTCCTGAACAGAAAATGCATATTGAAGGAGCATCATTAACCGTAAATAGAGCAAATGATGACAGTTCTGTTGCTTTTCAAAATTCGGCAACTAATGCAACTTGGAGAATTGGTAGAGATTATTCTAATTCAGAAGCATTGACTTTTGCTTATTCCGTATCCGGCTACCCTTCTTTAACTGGTAATACAATAACGGTAATTGATACAAGCGGTAACATAGGTATCGGTACGAGTAGTCCAGCTGCTAAATTAGATGTTTACGGTTCTTCGAATAGTGCTGATAATATGATTGAGCTAATAAACTCAAAATACGACAGCACAGACACAACAGGAGAAACAGGTATACTGTTTGGATGGAATAATCACGTTGCAGCAAGAATAACTGCTTTTAAAGAAGGTACTGTAAATCGAACAGGTTTTAAAATTATAGGAGAAGCTGGGTTTAACGTACCTACAACAATTGCTACGTTTAGATCAACAGGTTTAGTAGGGATAGGTACTACAAGTCCATCGGATCCTTTACATATACTTTCATCGACTAACATAACCAGATTTGAATCCTCTACTACTGGACTATATAATACTTATAAAAATTCAAATGGAATATTTGGGTATGTAGGAACTGGTTCTCAAACAGTTTCAGGAGGTGGTTCTGATGATTTTGGTATACAATCAGCTAACAATTTTGTAATAGCTACAGGTGGGAATACGGAACGTATGCGTATTACAAGTGGGGGTCAAGTTAATATCGGATATAATGGCACTGCAAGAGGTAGTGTTAATACTGTTTTAATGGTTGGTAAAACAGGAGCAACTTACCTTGAAATAAATGGAGGAGATACATCTGGACAAGGAGGATTGTTGTTTGCAGATGGTTCTGGAGGAGCGTATGGTTTAATAAATTACCTTCACGCTTCTGACGAAATGCAGTTTTATACTGCTGAAGCAGAACGTATGCTCATCACCTCAAGTGGTATTATTCAAACAAATGTTACTAAACCATTAGGAAGTGATACTCCTAACTTAAGGTTAAAAGTTACTCCTACAGGTACTAATTATTCCTCAGGTGCTTATGTTAATATAGTTTTTGGAGATGAAACTGTTACCAATAGTTATCTTGGAGACATACAAGTAGTTCAAGGAGATCCTTCCATCAGTACAGCAACTACAATGAGATTTCTTACAAATTCAGGAGGAGGTAATGCTGCTACTCAAGAACGTATGCGTATTCTACCAAGTGGGGGGATTACCTTCAACGGAGATACTTCTACTTCAAATGCTTTAGATGATTATGAAGAAGGTACTTGGACGCCTACTTTTCCTGACGCAGGTAATGTTAGTTCGGTAGCTATTTCTGGAACAGCTGTCTATACAAAAATAGGAAGAATAGTTCATTTAGCTTTAGAAGTAAGCGGCCAATTCATTTCTACAGGTACTGAATCTTTATTCTCTTTTACACTTCCTTTTACAGCCGCTTCCACTACTATGGATCATGTTGGAACTGCAACTTTTTTTATAGGCACTGGTGCTAATAGATTCGGTATGGGTAGTGTTTTTCAAGGAACCACAACCAACAGCAAAACATATGTATACATACCAGCAAGAGAAGTACAGCAATCAGGAACTTGGGGACAAATGAGAATTAGTTTAACATATTTTGCATTATAATAATAGTAAATAAAAATGGCATTAACAAAACAAAAAGTACAAGATAAAGTAGAAATAGTATCTACTTTTAAACACATTCAAATTCGTTACTCTAATCAAATATTAGAAGATGGAGTAGTAATTTCTGATTCATTTGAGCGTACCGTAGTATCTTGCGGTGAATACGATAAAGCAGATGAACATAACGTAAGAGCAATAGCAGATGCAGTTTGGACAGAAGAAATAGTTGAAGCATATCAAGCCTCTCAAGTACAAACAGTAGAGTAAAATATTTATAAACAAAGCACCAAAGCATAACTAATGAAAATATACAACCCCACAGGATTTAGCTCAAATCTAACAGGATCTTTTACAGGATCATTTAAAGGAGAGTTCGACGGAATATTCTCTGAAGAAACCTCAAATAATATTTCAGGAGCATTTGAGGAAGTATCCTCTTCTTTATCAGCACGTATATCTTCAAATGAAAGTAATGTTAGTTCTTTAAATTCTTCTACTTCTTCCTACCTTTTAAACTCCACAGATACTTTAGATGGAGATTTAACTGTTACGGGAACAATCACGGCCCAAGAATTTCATACAGAATTTGTTTCTTCTTCAATAATCTATGAATCAGGTTCAACTAAGTTTGGAGATACTTCTGATGATATTCATTCATTTTCAGGCTCTTTAAGAGTAAAAGGTTCAGGAGATCATTATTTCACTGACGGTAACGTAGGTATTGGTACGACTAGTCCTGGTAGTTACGACACTGCTATAATAGGCAGCGGTCATAAGTTCTTAAACGTTCAAGCTAGCTCTACTAATTACGCAGTACAAACATTAGCAGGTAATAGCAGTACAAATGGAAATAGACTAGGTTATTTAACTTTTGTTAATAACAATAATAGCGCCACTTATAAATATTCTGCTTGGATAGGTTCTGAAATAGAAGGTACAACTGCAAACAAACAAGGTGGAAGGTTAATTTTCTCAACTACTTCAGATAATTCAACAGCTGGACCTATTGAACGAATGCGCATTAACGCATCAGGTAACGTAGGTATCGGGACTACTAGTCCTAGTGCTAAGTTACAAGTTACTGGAGCAAGTGGAGCAATCTCAGGTACGGGAATGACGTACTTAAATAATTCAGATGATGCATTTTCTTTAGTAATTAACAATGCAGGTAATTCATCTCAAAATGATAGAGGCGTATTTGATGCTAGAGTAGGAGATAGTTCTGTGTTTAGGATAAATAACTCTGGCAACGTAGGGATCGGAACGACTAGTCCTGGAAGTAGAAGACTAAGCGTTGTTAAAGATAGTGGTATTACCTCTGGTTTTAATGATATAACAGAGTTTTTAGATACAACTTTAGGTGGTGGTGGTTCAGTAAGTTTAAATATTGGTAGAGCAAATAGTACTAAAAACTTAGGTAAAATGGCGTTTAAATATGCCAGCTCAGGCTCTAATAATAACGAATTGAACTTTGGGTTTTATGATGCTGATAATTTGATGACCATACAAGCAGGCGGTAACGTTGGGATCGGGACGACTAGTCCAGCATCTAAACTACATATAAAAACGTCTGTTGATAATAGTGTTGCTCAAGGATTAGTTATTGAGAGAAGCGCAAACAGTGATAAGGGTTATATAAATTATAACGGAGGTGGATTTCAGTTTAGGTCAACAGTGGGGGACCCTATTGTATTTGGTGAAACAGACGCTGAACATATGCGAATCTTGCCTGACGGTAACGTCGGTATCGGAACGACTAATCCTGCTAAAAAACTTACGGTTAATGGTAGCTTTAAACTTGGTACAAATGCTTATATTGAATACGGAGGTGTTTATCCTTATACTATAACAACTGCAAATACAGCAGCAGTTGGTAATTTGGTTTTTAGTGCAGGTTTAGGAAGTGCTGCATACGAATCAAAAATAGATTTACAAGGAACTAACGCAGCAGGCGTTGCTGGTATAACATTATCCACTGCTGCAACTGCTAGAATGGTTGTAACTGCAGACGGCAACGTAGGTATAGGTAGGACTGATCCTGGAGCAAAAATGGCTTTTGGAAATTTTGTAGATACAAACGGATATGATATAGGTACAATACGTTTTTATGATAATAATGATGGTATAATCTACGGTATTGGTGTAAGTAATAATCAATTTAATTTAAGAGCTGGTACAACTTCTGATGGTTTTGCTTTTTGGGCTGGAACTAGCCATAGAATGCAAATTCAAGCAACCACCGGTAACGTAGGAATCGGTACGACT